>WPCK01158161.1_pt1 | contig 32298 bp, 29 predicted proteins | sample 5399851 | NCBI WGS metagenome assembly WPCK01 (sample SAMN12869471, study PRJNA574797) | sludge metagenome | isolation source: wastewater treatment of pH11 | place: China:Beijing | collected 2019-05-20 | reverse complement strand
CGTACCTTCCGTCAATCGCCTCGCGGTCAATTCGATTTCGACGGTACTATCGTCTTTGAACTGAACGACTTGTCGAGCGACGACCGAACTATCAGGTAGTTTCAATTTGCCGGAATCGATCACCGGCAACTTTGGATCGATCGTCTCTTGCCAAAGCTCGACAGTCACCGTCGTACTTTTTGCCGTTCCAAAGGAAGCCTGCGTTACCGGCAGGCGAATCGAAAGATCGGCTCCGACCGGCAGCGAATACGAATCGATTTTTGGATCGCCAAGCTGCCAGTTGATGGGCTTGCTTACGCCCACATCGATGATCTGGATGAGGATCTCGCCTTGATGAGCTTCAATCATCTCGAGCAATCCAGGCTGCGCGTTGGACCAAGCCGCAGAGTTTCCGTCGGTCAGAATGTAAACTTCCTTTCGCTGCAGTTCATCCGCCAAAACTAAGTCAATGGCGGTCCGTAAGCGCGACAGTAGATCGACTCGCTCGGTCGTGTCTTGAGTCTTCGCAAGTTGATTTGTCGCGGCTTTGGGGTTGAGCGAAAGCGACCCCATAGGCACGTCGGTCAGAATACCCAGGTGGCTGTCGGCTGGCACGCGATCGATCAACCAACCCGCCATTTCCTTGGCAGCCTCCAACCGCGATTGATTGTTGGCTTGATAGGCCATCGACGGACCGGTATCCAAGACAATGCCTACAGCAACCGGCGCATTTGTATCCGCCGCTGGAAGCGCAGGTCCCGTCGTAAAGGTACGATAGCTCCAGGCTGCTAAGCCAAACCAAAGGGCTACGGCAACCGCTAGCGCGACGCTCCAAATCGCGACTGGCCGATGCGAGACTTTTGCAACGGCAGCCACCAAGCTTGCCAGAACAGCCAACAGAATGAGACCCGCGATACCCACGACGTTGCCCATCATCGCCGAATGGACTCGGGGTCGAGCCATCGCGAACACCAAAACTCCGACTAATAAAACTCGAAGCATCAACAACAAGAAATGCCGAAGCTGCCAACTCCGGCTTTGTTCAAGGTGCGTTTGGCGAACGAATCGAAGTGCGGGAAAATTGACGATCTGGGGCTCGCGACGCCCCAGCAAATGCAGAGCGACTGGAATCGACGCTGCGGCCAGACCAGCCAGAATGGAAATATGGACGAAATTCATTTGCTAAAAACGATTGCGGCGGCGGACCAGATACTCCATCAGTGCCCGATCGTAGGGTTGGCTCGTGTCCAAAGGCACGTAATCGATGCGGCTTTCCGACAGCGACTTTGCCAATCGATCCCGAAATTCGCCAATGCGGCGACGGTAGTCTTCGGCCGCATCGGCGGCAACCACGGCTTGCGACTGGCCGGTTTCGGGATCGTGCAGCTTCAAGTTGCCCTTGAAGGGAAATGTCACTTCTGCCTCATCCAGCACATGAAACACAATCAAATCGTGGCCCGCGTGTCGCACATGCCTCAGAGCTTTAAGCATAGGTTCTTCGTCGGTCAGTAGATCGCTAAACAGCATCACCAGCGACCGATGACGCAACATGGCTGCGAGCTGAGTCAACGAACTTGCCAAGTCCGTTTGGCCAGCGACCTTTAGCTTCGTCAAATGACTCAGGATGGCAGGCAATTGTCCGCGACGGCTTCTCGGCGGAACGCAAGCTTCGACTCGCGTATCGAACGTCACCAACCCGACGGGGTCCTGTTGTTTGATCATCAAGTAAGCCAATGCCGCAGACAAACATATCGAATAGTCGAGCTTGGTCAGGCTCTGACGATAGGTGTAGTTCATCGACTGGCTGACGTCGATTGCCAGATAGCCCGTGATATTGGTTTCCGACTCGAACTTCTTGACGTAATATTTGTTGGTTTTTGCGTAGGCAACCCAATCGATGTCGTTCGGATCGTCGCCGGGGGTGTACAGTCGATGTTCGCTGAATTCGACGCTGAAACCGTGGTAGGGACTCGCGTGAAGCCCCTGCAAAAAGCCGCGCACGATCATCTGCGCCCGCAAATCCAAACGCTGGATTTGAGCGGCAAGCTCAGGTTTCAAATATTGTTCAGCAGCAACCATCGTAGGACTCTTTGCGATTCGGATTGCGCAATTCTACCTCTACCCCGGGCGATGTTGTAGCAAGGCAGTCCTTGGCGGGCTTGGTCCCGTAGTAGGGATTTCGCCGAGAGGCTATATTGTGTGGCCTGGATGAAGCGACATTTTCATGCGCGGGCCGTGAAAATCGGATATGCCATTGCTCATCAACGCAATGGCATCCGGTTGCTGAAGTACCCGTATGCCAACGAAAATCCATCGGGCAATTTTTTTTCGGCCGATCATCCGGCTACCGGAACCTCTGCAAAAAACCAAAAGAACCCCATCACTATGACTGAACCCGCCGAAACGAAGACCGATCCCAGTATCCGCTGGATGTTGTTTTTGATGATGGTTTTTCAATTCTTTATTTGGGGTGCTTGGCTGCCACTCATTTTTGGATATTTGCCGAGTTTGGGTTTCACACCGTTCCAGCAATCGCTGATCTTGAATGCTTTTCCTGTGGCAGCCATCATCGGCATGTTCTTCAGCAATCAGTTCGCGGATCGACACTTCGCTGCCGAGAAATTTCTTGCATTCAGTCACCTAGTTGGCGGATTGGCCATTCTCGGTTGCGGATTCGTAAAGGATTTCTGGACATTCTTTATCTTGATGAGCATTCATTGCCTGGTTTACGTTCCGACAATTTCAATTACCAACACGATCGCCTTCGCCAATATTCGCGACCCGAAAGGGGAATTTGGCTTGGTGCGGATGGGGGGCACGATCGGATGGATCCTGGCGGCATGGCCCTTCACCTTCATCTTTGTCGATTGGGCTGCGGTCCGAGCCGAAGAAACTACGGGACTCGTCAACTGGCTCGGAACCGTGTTGGGCAAGCCTTTGCAGGGTCAGCCCCTTCAAGATGCAACCAAATGGACTTACTTCGTGGCTGGCATCGTGTCCTTGATTCTGGCTGCGTACAGCCTGCTCTTGCCGCATACGCCACCTAAGAAGGTCCAGCAGGGCAGCGGCAAAAGCCTTGCGTGGCTGGAAGCTCTCAAACTCCTGAAACATCCTTTCGTCTTAGTGCTTTGGTTAGTCACCTTTGCGGATTCCTTTGTTCACAATTGCTATTTCAACTGGACCGGCAGATTCTTGCAAACGTCGGTTGAAAGCGGTGGAGTTGGAATTCCTGGTAACTGGACGATGCCGGTGATGAGCGTCGGTCAGCTAGCTGAAATCCTGACCATGTTTATTCTGGGTGTGACGCTAAAGAATCTTGGCTGGAGAATCACGCTGATCGTCGGCGTCCTGGGACACGCGATTCGATTCGCCGTGTATGCATTTTTTCCGGAGAATCCCGCGTTGATCGTGGCCATCCAAGTGTTGCACGGAATCTGTTACGCATTCTTCTTCGCAACCGTCTACATTTTTGTCGATTCGTATTTTCCCAAGGATGTTCGCACCAGCGCGCAAGGCTTGTTCAACGTGATGATCTTGGGAGCAGGCGCGCTGTTGGCCAATTCCATCTGCCCATGGTTGATTGAGAAAGTGTACACGCAGAATGCCGTCACCGACTTCCGCAATCTGTTTCTGCTGCCGACGTTCGTTTCAACGGCCGCCGCAATTTCCCTAGCGATTTTCTTCCATCCGCCCAAGGCACCCGAGACGACCGCAGTAGAGCACCCTTGATTGCGTTGCCGAAGTCGCACTGGCTGGCACTGCGTTCCAAAACGGAATGTTAGTCCGTCGCAGTAGGTTTTCGGGCATATCGGGAAGCACCGCCAAAAATTATGGCGGAAATGCCCAAAAACGCCGGTTTTCGATATGAATTCAATCAAAGCTCGCCCTAGCATCTGCGACGCCTTTGACGATTATTACGCCTGCGGACGTGGGCAAAGCGACTCAACTCGGCCCCCTGTCGCCGTTCTCTAGCCGCTGGGGCGATCCGCAATCTAAACTTTCGGAGACTATGTATAGGCAGCGTTGGACAAGGACAGAAGATTCATGAGTGCGGAAGCAAAACATCCAGCAAATTCCGAAGTAACCAAGGAAGAAACTCCCAAGTCTTCCATCTTCCCCAAGTTAATGCTTGGAGGTTTTGTTTCGACGATCGTCGCGGTCGAGACGCTGGTCTTCTTTTTTCTTGTGCCCAGTGCGGAGGACGTGGCAGCTCTTGCCGAAACTCGCTTGGCCGCGCGCTTAGAATCCAATCTCACCGCCGAGCACGAAGAAGTTTTGGATGACGCGAATTCGGTCGTCGAATTCAACCTCGGACAATTTGGTTTGTCCTTCACGCCGACGGGAGCGGAACACAATTACCGAGTCGAATTCGATCTGCGTGGCACGGTCAAGAAAGAAGAGCTAGCAAAACTCGAAGAGCTTTTCAGAGAGCGCGAAGGCCGCCTGCGCCATCGCCTCATGCTGGATATTCGAAGCACATCGCTGGATGAACTCAATGAATCCCAGTTGGGCTTGATCCAACGACGCATTCTTGCGACAAGTAACGAAGTGTTTGAAACTCCAATTCTACTCGGAGTCGTTTTTTTCGACTTTCAGATATTTGAAGAGTGATCCAATGTCAGCCGCCGACGCCGATCCAGTTGTTTCATCTGCTAGCGGCGTCGATGCAAACGCGGAACGTTCTGCAGCCAACGATTTGACCATCGATTCTGCGGCACGACTGCTTCAACAAGCGGAAGACGCAATCAACGGCCTCGACAAGTCGGCCACACCAGCAGCCACCGCATTTCAGTTAGAAGACTTGGTTGGGCATGAAGGTCCGCCTGAAAAAGCCTCAATTGATCTGCTGCGCGATGTGGATTTGGATTTGAGAATCGAATTGGGCCGGACGAACATGTTGCTGGAGGATGTACTGAAACTTCGTCGAGGCTCTGTCGTTACGCTAGATAAGCTAGCAGGGGATCCTGTCGATCTGTACGCCAACGGAAGGCTGGTAGCTCGTGGTGAAATTATGGTCCTGAACGACAACTTCTGCGTTCGTGTTGCAGAACTAGTTGGCTCCGATCTGTTCGATTAAATTCCGGCGACTTTCGACTCGACAGGGACGTCGACCATGCAGCGCTCAGCGTTATTCTTGAAATCAATTCACTGTTGCCGGCAGACGGCAATGGTTGTGATTTTGGTTTGCGGTGCGGGACGTTGCACGCCGCTATCGGCCCAGAGTTTGCCACCGTTTCCAAATAGCGAACCTCCAATTTCATCGCCGGCGGACGCCAGAGTGCAAGATTCAACTTGGACTCGATCCGACTCATACGACCAACGGGCCAATGTGCAGCCTTCGGTTTTTAGTAGCTCCAGCGGCTCCAACGTCGCCACAGCGTCGGCGCTCCGACCAGTTGAAAGCCCACGTGCCCTTCCAACCGTGGACAGCGCACCAGCCGGTTCCGGTTCGTTGACGCGACTTGAGCCACCCAGCAAAGCCAGCCAGCAAACCCAATCAAAAGGCAGTGGCCCCGCGCGAATGATCTTCTCGATGGGATCGAGCTTACTCATTGTTCTCGGATTGATTGTCGGCTGTGCATGGCTTTACCGAAAATCGGTGGGCGGTGCCGCCCGAAGTGGACTACCAGATAACGTCGTTCAATTGCTCGGACGAACTCCAGTGGCTCCTCGACAACATTTGGTTCTGCTTCGCTTCGGTTCAAAATTGGTTTTGGTCAGCATGGTTCAAGGCGAGACGCGTGCCATCAGTGAAATCACGGATCCATTGGAAGTCGATCGACTGGCTGGGTTGTGCGAAAGCAATCGCTCAGGCAGTATGACTGCTTCCTTCCGGGACATTTTGACCCACGGAGGGCGCGCATGAACCGGATGATGGTGCTGGGTGTTTTGGCCGGGCTGTTGAGCTGCCCGTCAATAATTTTTGCACAGATAAACTCAACGTCGGGCCAGACCGGCAACCGTTTCTCGGCCCGAAACAATGATTTGGAAAGCCAGAAGTCACAAGACGACCCTTGGAGTTCTGAGACGGGGCGCCTCCTGGATCAAGTCAGTCAGCAGTTGCAGGCGAGCGGCCAGGCCAACGGCACTGACGAATCGAATTTCTTCTTGGCTGGTCCAGAAAAGTGGACGAGCCGTGAAGGGTTGACCAGCAGCCTTCAAATCATCCTGCTGCTGACCGTACTGAGCCTTGCTCCGGCAGTCTTGTTGATGACCACATGTTACGTTCGCATTATCGTGGTTCTGGGTTTGCTCAAGCAAGCCTTGGGCACGGGGCAATTGCCACCCAGCCAAGTGATCACGTCGATCGCGCTGTTCATGACGATTTTCATCATGGCTCCTGTATGGAACCAGGTGTACCAAGACGCCATCGTTCCGTATACGGCTGAGAACTCGACCGTGTCGCTGCAACAAGCCTGGCAGGCCGGAGTTGCTCCGCTGCGGCAGTTCATGAGCCGCCAGATCGACATGGCGGGCAACCACGACGACGTTCATTTGTTTTACGCCTACAATCGCCCCGACGATCCACCGCCGGAACATTTCGAAGAAGTGCCACTGCAAGTCCTCCTGCCCGCATACATGCTCAGTGAACTGAAGACAGCCTTCTTGATGGGATTCCAAATATTTCTGCCGTTCCTGCTCATCGACTTGGTCGTTGCGTCGGTAACTATTTCCATGGGAATGATGATGTTGCCGCCCGCGATGATCTCATTGCCGTTCAAGTTGTTGTTGTTCGTGTTGATCGATGGATGGCATCTAGTCGTTGCGATGCTGCTTTCGAGCTTTGGAACCTATGGGTAAGAGCCGCGAACTTGGGAATGGATGTTCAGACTAGGGTGCTCAGAGCAAAGGGATAAGCGATGCAAACTGGAGATGCAGTCGAATTGGTGCGCGAAGCCGTGATGAACGCAATGCTCATCGGAGCACCATTGCTTATTGTCGGCATGGCTGTCGGGTTGGTCATCAGTCTTCTACAAGCGGTCACGCAAATACAAGACCAGACTTTGAGCGCGGTCCCCAAGATCGTCGCCATGCTCTTGGCGCTGATCTTTTGCTTGCCATGGATCACCGATCGAATGGTTGAATACACACGAACCGCGTACATCAATATCCCCACAGTTGTCAGCAAGTAGGTCGCTACGCAAGACCTCTGGAAGTTGCCATGCCGTCCGATTCACTCGTCAGTTTACTCAGCCAACCACTCTGGGTTTTCTTGACGGTGCTTTCTCGCCTAGCTCCAGTCATGATGCTTACGCCTCCGGTCAAGTCGGGTGCCTTGCCTTTACGAATGCGAGCCTTGTTGGCAATTTCAATTGCCGTATTGCTTACACCGATTGCCAGTCCGACTGCAACCCAAATGCCGCCCGATTTGCTTCATATCGTGATTGCATTGGCCGGCGAGATACTGCTGGGGGTGCTGCTCGGCAGCATCGTCGCGCTTTCGATCGCGTGTCTACAAATCTCTGGGCAAACAATCAGTCAATTTGCCGGACTCGATTTTGCAGTTACTGTCGATCCGATGACGCAAGAAGAAATTGCCGTATTGTCCAATCTGTTTGGACTGCTGGCGATGGCGATTTTACTTCTTGCCGGTGGCCATCGATATCTGTTGGGGTGCGCGATGGACAGTTTGAAAATTTATCCGGCCGGAGCGGTGGTCTTTGAAGGCCCTTGGATGGCTGAGCTTGAAGCCATGGTGCAACACACCTATGAAGTCGGGCTTCGCGCGGCCGCACCGCTTGCCATCGCGCTGCTCCTGTCGAACGTCGCCACTGGACTTCTGGCGCGAACGCTACCTCAACTCAACATCCTATCGATCGGCTTCAGTTTGAATATTGGATCGCTTCTGATCGTCCTGTGCATTGGCTTGGGAAGCTTGTCGTGGGTTTTTCAGAACGAGCTTGCAGTCTGGCTTGATAGTTGTCACAGGATCGTAGATCCTCAATTCCTGATCCCCGGCGATTCGTGAGGTTGAAATCGATTCATGTCGGAACAGGCCGGAGATAAAAAGCATGAAGCTACGCCGTATCGTCGGCAGAAAGCTCGCGAGGATGGTCAGATCGCTCGCAGCCAGGATCTTGGCTCGGCGCTGATTCTCCTTGGAGCCGTTCTCCTTCTGTGGTGGTCCGGCCCGAGCGTTGCAAAGAGCCTTGCCGAAATCATGCAGGCTGCCTTCACTCAAGAGCGATACACTGAGGCCAGCGGATATGCAGCGGCTGGGTGGGTGGGGTTTGCAGTGACGCATTGCCTTTGGGCGCTCGCCCCGCTGATGATTGGAATTTGCGCAATCGTCTTGGTCAACGGTTGGGGCCAGACCGGTTTTCTGTTTTTGCCGGACAAACTCTCGCTGGATTTCAAACGCGTTGATCCGCTAAGTGGTTTCAAGCGTTTGTTCGATGTACCCAACGCGGTTCGAATTGGCTTTGGTGTGTTAAAAGTCTGCTTGGTGTCGATCGTGATCGGGCTTGGCTTGTGGGGCAAATGGGACGTGATCCAAAGCTCTCACGACCTAACGATTGGCGAGATCGCCAGCTTGACTTGGGACATCCTCCTGAGCCTGTGCCTTCGCGTGGCCATCTTGCTTTTGATCGTGGCTGTCTTGGATTACGGTTTCCAGCGCTGGAAATACGAACAGGACATTCGCATGACCGACGAAGAGATGCGAGAAGAGATCAAGATGATGAACGGCGATCCACAGCTCATTGCACGTCGTCGGGCGGTCCAGCGACAATTGGTGATGAACCGGATGCACGTTTCAGTTCCAGATGCCGATGTCATCGTTACCAACCCTACGGAGCTCGCCGTGGCTCTTAAGTTCGACATGGAAACGATGCCGGCACCGATCGTCGTCGCCAAAGGCGCGGGCCATGTGGCGGCTCGCATCCGAAAGTTGGCACTCGAAAGCAACATCCCGGTCATCGAACGCAAACCGCTCGCACAAGCTCTCTTCAAAGACGTCGACGTGGGTGCAATGATTCCAACTCAACAATACGCGGCTGTCGCCGAAGTTCTACGCTATGTCTACCAACTCAAAGGCAAGAAGCTGCCGACGATGGGATAGATGGTACGCAACGGACCTTGCACCCCGCGAGACGCCTCGCCCGTAGAACGCATCATCACTTCGATTGGCTGCTGTACTTTCGTTTGACAAACACTTTCGGCTTCGCTCCGATAGCCCAAGAATCGTCCGCGATCACCCCAGTCGACCTGACGAATGTTTCATTGAAAATGAGATTGCCCATGCGGTCGTGTTGGTACGGCGGTATGCGTATCGATTCGACACGCAAAGTCGATGTCGCTCAGGTATCCAGCTCCAGAGAGTTGCAAACCGCCATCGAACCGCTGCAACGCCTTGGGCAGGTCAAACCAATCACCTTGAACCAAGTGCCAAATGATCGACGCAATCTTGGCTTGTTGACTAAGCTCTGCGTGGTCTCCAAAAATTTCGCCGAGTCGATCGGCCACTGCACCTGCGGCTATAACATCTTCGGCGGCAATCTTGCCGTTGGTCCCCGAACAAATTAGCCACCAATCTTCTAAGCCAATTTCTACGATTCGAGATACGACTGCAGACAAATTGACGAGCGACGCCAGCAGACACACACTCGCACCGATGGTCGGCTGCACTGCCCTCGTTCCGTTGGTCGTCGTGAAAACCAACTCTCGCCCGGCTACTCGTTCGGGAGTGAATTCGTACGGGCTGTTGCCTAAATCAAATCCGGGTATTAGGTGGCAATCGCGTTCTCCGCACAACAGAGGCCGCTGACCCGACGAGCAAGCTCGCGCCCTATGCTGAGCCGTTTCAATATCTTCTGCCACATGAATCGCGAGAGCTCCCGATGCGATGGCTTGAGTCGCAGTTGTCGTGAACCGCAACATGTCAATGACGACGCAGCCCACATGGATATCGAACGCTTGGTCAATATCTGAAGGAATAAAGGCAACATGGATTCGCATGGAAGGCAACATTCATTGAAACGTGCTGATCGGACCTCGGCATGGCAGCCGACTAGGCAAGTTACGGTCAATGGCTAAGATATTCCCTTCGGCATCAAACATTGGATTGCGATGAACCTCTGCAAGCAGAGTAAATTGTATTTTTTCAACGGCATATTCTTTTGTAGGTGGAGTTACACAACTGGGATTTGAATCCATGGTATCGGATTGATCAAGGCGTTTGATAGAATTCGCAAACGCTTGGTTTTTTCGCCTTCGACCGATTGTGATTCTCCCAAGATCTCGACAGATGGTGGGTAGGTCGAGACAGAATCATGGGCAATGAAACTCAGGAAGAAACCTCCGAGCAACTGGAATCCTTGCATTCAGCGGAAAGTTGGAAATGGTTGACCCTTGGCGCTCTGGGAGTCGTCTTCGGCGACATTGGCACAAGCCCTTTGTATGCCATGCGAGAATGTTTTCATGGTGAACATGCGTTGGAGGCTACAAGGTTCAACATATTTGGCGTCCTATCGCTTATTTTCTGGGCACTGGCGCTAACGGTTTCCGTCAAATACTTGGTCTTCATTCTTCGCGCAGACAACCACGGCGAAGGTGGAATTTTAGCGCTGGCGACTTTGCTCAACTCAAACAGCAAACGCGTGGCCCGGCGCGGATTCATCATTACGGCCGGCTTATTCGGGGCGGCATTCTTGTACGCTGATGGGATTATCACTCCGACCGTCTCAGTCCTAAGCGCTGTCGAAGGGCTCCAACTAGCCGCACCGGCTGTCCGTTCTTGGATCGAAGTGATCGGCATTTGCATTCTCATCGGCTTGTTCTTTCTTCAATCCAAGGGAACTGGCCGAATCGGTCAATATTTTGGACCGATCATGGTGGCTTGGTTCATCGTGCTAGCCGTCTTGGGATTGTGGCACATCAGTCAAGCTCCGAGTATCTTGGCCGCCGCCAATCCGAGTTATGCGATTCACTTCTTCACCGAGAATGGCTGGCAAGCCTTTCTGATCTTGGGCACGGTTTTTTTGGTGCTCACGGGTGGCGAATCGCTCTACTCCGATATCGGGCATTTTGGAAAGTTCCCGATACGGGTCGCATGGTTCGCCATTGTGCTACCGGCTTTGCTGCTGAACTACTTTGGTCAAGGTTCGCTCTTGCTGCGAGATCCGACAGCGGCAGACAATTTGTTTTATCGATTGGCACCAGCCTGGAGTTTGTATCCTGTCGTCGCACTAGGGACAGCGGCTGCGGTAGTCGCGTCCCAGGCCGTGATCGCGGGAGCATTTTCGCTTACACTCCAAGCGATTCAACTTGGGTTTTGGCCGCGCTTGCGCATCGCCCATACTTCAGCGAACACGTTTGGGCAGATTTACGTCCCCGCAATCAATTGGTCGTTGATGGTCGCGTGTATCGTGCTGGTCCTGACGTTTCATTCATCAAGCCAATTGGTCGCCGCTTACGGTGTCGCGATCACAATTACAATGGTCATCACAACCTTGCTGTTTTCGACTCTTCTATGGAAGCGATGGAAATGGCATCCAGTGTGGGTTGGACCTTTTGTTGCGATTTTCCTTGGCGTCGATTTGGCGTTTCTCGGATCGAACATTCTAAAGATTCCTTACGGGGGCTGGTTTCCCATCCTCGTGGCGGGCATCATCTTTCTGCTGATGCGAACTTGGCAAAGCGGCCGCGAACTGCTCGCCAAACGGCTTCGAGCCACCTCGCTGTCAACAGAATTGTTTGTAGCGGATTTATTGTCTCGCAATGTAGAGCGTATCCCCGGCACGGCTATCTTTATGACGGGCAATCCGATGGGCACGCCATTGGCCTTGAAGCAGAACGTGGACCACAATCACATTCTCCATGAGCGGATTATAATTCTCGGCGTTCAGACTTCGGAGCGTCCGCATATTCCGCCGCGTGAGCGTCTGGCCACGGAAGAAATTGGTGAAGGATTCTATCGGGCCACGTTGACTTACGGTTTCATGAACCAACCCGACGTGCCGAACGACCTAGCGCTCAGCATGTGGCTCGAACTGCATCAGACTACAGACTCAGTCAGCTACTTCTTGGGCCGAGAGACGTTGCTAGTTGGTTCTCAAGAAGGCAAGTTTCGCTGGCAAAGTCGTTTGTTTGCTCTGATGTCCCGCAATGCTCAGCCCGCAACGATGTACTTTCGCATTCCCGCCGATCGCGTGGTTGAAATCGGAGTACAAGTTGAATTATGAACCAGCCGCAATCGTCTGCAGAAAAGTCGCTCACCAAGAATTATCTTATCGCCGACAGTTTGCTTTTGCTGACGGCGCTACTTTGGGGCACAAATATTCTGGTATTCAAGCTCGCGATCGGGGAGGCTGATGCGTATGCATTCAATGCCCTCAGGCTTGTCTTGGCCTCCATGACCTTGGGCGTGATGGCCATTCTTGAGTGGATCGTCTGGCCGAACACACGCACTCCTTACTCCAGCGTGCCATGGGGCCGCGTGTTGGTATTTTGCTTATTCATAGGCGTTCTGTACCAACTTTTTTTTGTCGAGGGCATCGCTCGAACTACGGCAGGCAATATTTCCTTGATTTTTGCATCACTCCCGGTTTGGTCCGCACTTCTGTCGATTGTTTTTTTGGCTGAACGACTGCCCCGAGTTGCTTGGTTGGGGTTGTTGACCACGATGGTTGGTACAGCCGTGGTCGTCGCCTTCGGCAACGCCGAGGTTCATTTCAGTAACCAAACTTTCGTAGGAAACTTGCTGGCGCTTTTAGCGACTGCGGTTTGGGCAGGTGGAACAGTGCTTGGTCGAGGTTTGATGTCCTCGATGACGCCCATTCAACTGGCCGCGATCAGTTCGCTGCTTACGACGCCTGTTCACATCCTGATTGCAAGCCGGCAACTGCCGCACGCCATTGATGAGGCCATTGGTCAATCGACTAATCTTAGTGCAATGCTCTATTCAGGTGTATTCTCGACGGGGATCGCCTATGTGACTTGGAATGCTGGAGTTCGTCGAGTCGGCGCGTCGCATGCGTCGGTCTTTCAAAATGTGGTAACATTGGTAGCGGTCATCGGTGGCTGGTTGTTTCTGGGCGAAACAATACTGCCGGTTCAGATCATCGGTGGCGTTATGACGATAGGTGGCCTACTGCTCATGCGACGAGGCCGTGACCGGAATACGCAAGAGTAATAGTTGGCAATGGACAATCGACAAGAGCAATACCCAGGCGAGTTGAGCACTTCATCATGGATACGATGGTGGACGAACTTGTTGATCGAGTGGCGCACTGGCTTGTTGATCTTGAGCATACTGCTTGGAATTCTCGCGTTGCCCTTGGCCCTACGACTTCAATTCGACCGAAGTCTTGAGCATTTGTTTCATCACTCTGATCCACGATTGGCCAACTACCTTGAGTCGAACGAGATTTTCGGTGCCCAAGAAGCTTGCTTTGTCGCTTATTCAGATCCGGAATTGATTAGCGTCAAAGGCTTATGTCGCTTGGAAGCATTGGCTGCCGAGTTAACGGCGGTTCCTGGAATCGACCACGTGATCAACCTCGCTCAAATGCGTCGCCCGTCAGCTCCACTCAGCGCGAAATCGCTTCGCCAAATGCTTGAAGACGGCAAGGTGACCGCCAATGCGCTGCGCGACGAACTTACGACCTGCGACCTTTATCGAGGTCGACTGATATCCGCCGATGGTCAGACAACCGCTATTGTGGTGACGCTAAGCTTGCTGGATGACAAAGTACAATCGCGCGCAGAAACGATTCAGCGGATGCGCGAAGTGGCCTCCAAACAGCCCACCCAAACGTTGGTAACTGGCAGCCCGGTAATGGTCGACGACGTGTTCAGACACTTGGAAAACGACGGCCAAAAGCTCGGAATATACTCAACGCTCATCATGTCAATCGCGATCGCGATCATGTTTAGGAACATTCGCTGGATGCTATTGCCGTTGGTTGTCGTTCACCTAGCGCTTCTCTGGACAAAAGCTGCGATGGTTCTAAGCGGATTGAAACTCAGCATGGTCAGTTCACCCATGGTCGCGCTGGTTACGGTCATCGGGGTTTCCACCGTAGTTCACTTCGCGGTTCGTTATCGCGAGTACCGATCGCAGTACTCGCCCGAAAACGCACTGCGTGGCACTCTCTCGCATATCGGTCCCGCTACGTTTTGGACGATCTTCACCACGATGGGAGGCTTTCTATCGTTGATGGTCTGCCGCATTGTGCCTGTTCAAAGTTTTGGATTGATGATGGGTGTCGGGACAATGTTCGTGTTCGTCGCGATTCTCGGCTTGCTGCCGGGCAGCGTGCTGATTGGTCGAGTGGCCAGCGATCCGATGCAAGCTCCCGGTGAAGATTGGGTAGGCCGACTCTTAGGTTGGATGCGTGTAACGGTTCAAGCCCATCCCTGGTTGGTAACCATAGCCGGTTTGGTCGTGGTTCTATTCTTGTCCATAGGAACTACGCGTTTAGAGTCGGCTACGAATTTTTCCGACAACTTTCGTGACGACAGTCCGATCGTTCAATCCTATGCTTTTGTCGCCGAGCGTCTGGGGCCGACAGGATACTTCGACTTAGTATTTGACGCACCTACGGCGGACGATCCCGGTTTCAAAGACTTTCTATTGAAAGTTTCGGAAGCTCAAAAGGAATTGCATAAAATTGAAGGCGTAGCCGGATCGATGAGCATTCCTGATTTGATTCAGTTCATCAAAGGGGAACACGGCGCGCAGCCTAAAGACGTTGCCGATCGATTTGCCGTTTCCGTTTTTAGCAATCTGGCTCCGCGCGAACAAATCAAGGCCATCGCCGGCGCAATGCCCTCGATGGTCTCCAGTTTATGGAATCAAGAACGGAACGTGATGAAAATTTCCGTACTCACCTTGGATTTGGAGGGCAATCAAGCCAAATATGATCGCTTGGCCGCCGTCGAGGAAGTGGGTAAGAAACACTTTTCAAATTCTCGCGCCTCGGGAGCAGAGATATTGATCATGTTTTTAGTCAGCAGCATGCTATCCGATCAATGGGCAACATTCGGCGTAGCGATCGCGGCAATTGTCGTCATGCTCGCGCTGGCCTTCCGCAGCATTGGACTTGCATTGGTTGCCTTGGTCCCAAACGTCGCCCCGATTTTGATCGTGATCGGAACGATGGGCTGGTTGGGTCTAAAATTGAACATGGCGACGGCTATGCTGGCCAGCGTTTCCTTGGGGATGTGTGTCGACTTCAGTATTCATTATGTCTATCGCTTCCGACTAGAACTTTGTAAAGGTACGGAGTTCTACGACGCCATGGGTAAAGCGCTTGGCACCGTCGGCATCGCCCTGGTGCTTTCGAACGTGGCATTGGTCACAGGATTCATGGTGCTAACTCTATCGGAATTCGTACCGACTTCTCAGTTCGGATACCTCGTGTCGGTCGTGATGCTCGGTGGTCTCGGTGCCGATCTCATCGTGATGCCGCTTTTGATGCAAGGGCTTCGTGTCGTGTGGCCATCATCGTTCGATATAAAGTGATGGGGGGTTCGCTAGAAACCACTTTCTTTTTGCGGTCGTACGAATTGTTTTCACGATCGTTCAAGATTCTTTGAATCACTCAAAGTCATTGCATTGCATTGGGCGAGTATCGTCCAAGTTGGTTCATCAAAGACACCTCTTAACTCTATCGGGCAAAGTGCAAGCATTTCTGAGCCGGAATTGAAATGGATTCTTTCAGCAGCGATTGAAAGACCTACATTCGTCGTATTCCCAGGCTACTCCAATAGCCTAAATAGCATCCGGCTGCTTCTCCATTGCGTGGGCGTCTGTAGCAGGTCAACGTACTGGTAGCGAATTTGCTCAGGCGATATACTGCGCCGCAGGGAGATTTGCAATATGCTGCTGGGAATCAAGGCGACTGTCGACTTTGCATTCAAGAAAATCTTTGCGAGCCACGATGACTCGCTTCCGCTGATCGGGCTACTCAACGCAGTGCTCCGCCTTGTTCACCCGATCGTAGAGGTGAAGCTGGCGAACCCTTTCAGCTATAAAGATTTTGAATCGCAGAAGGAGATCATTTTGGACATCCGTGCGCGCGATTCGCACGGTCGTTGGCTGAACGTCGAGATGCAGGTTGTCGCCTATCCTGGTCTCTTGGAGCGACTGGTCTACTACGTGTGTAAAATGTTTGTAGACCAAATGTCAACCGGAGAGAAATACGTCAAACTGCGTCCAGCGATTTCGATTTGCCTGGTCGATAAAATCGTGTTCTCCGATACAATTCAAGCTCACCATCGGTTCGAAATGATCGATCGCGAAGGCGGTCGCAAACTAGAGAATTCGGTGGAAGTGCATCTGATCGAGTTGACGAAGTATAATGTAGATGAGGCATCGCTCGGAACCGCCGATGAATTGAGCAAATGGGTTTTCTTTCTGCGGAATGCCCAGGAATACTCGGCGGATAAGCTTCGAGAGTTGTTGCCGAGGCCAGAATTTCAAGAAGCGATTCAAACAATCGAAAGCATTGCGCAGAAACTGAGGATCGATCGATGTATGACCAGCGTGAAAAAGCCATACGCGACTACGACTGGGCCTTGTGGGGAGCTCGTGAAGAGGGACGTGAAGAGGGACGCGAAGAAGGACGTGAAGAAGGACGTGAAGAAGGCTTGGAGTTAGGCAAACTAGCTGGCCAAGTTCAGTTGCTCCAAGGTCTGCTTGGTGACACTCCATCAACCGACGAAGCGTTATTCCGAATGCCCTGCGAAGAGCTAGCTGGGATCATTTCGCATTTGCAGTCACGGCTCCGCAGTCGTAACGTGTAGTGGCTCAAGTAAGAGCCAAGCGCTTATTTGCCGGTGTCCGCAACGGTTGGCTGCGTAGTTGGACTTCGGCTAGTGCAAGTTCTAGGTTTCAATGGTGAGTGGCAACGGAAGGTTGGGGCGTCTCCCTTGGATTCGGCATGAGCCTCACCGGAGGCATGAAAGATTGACGACCTGGTTCAAGCGATAAAATCTCGCTAACGATTGATTTGCTTAGGAGAAACTAATATGAAGAATGCGTCCATCGATTCACTGATCCGCAGTGGTACAAAATTGTATTTGGATTCGATCGACCCAGATCTGGTCGAACAGAATATCGCATGGGGCGCCGTGGGCGCGACCAGCAATCCCATCATCATTAACGATTTAATTCAGACTGGGCGATTCGATGAATCGATCGCTCGCTTGATCGCCGATGGGCACGATGATGAAACCATCTGCTGGCAAGTGACCGATCTTCTGGTTCGTGAAGCCCAAGTGGCATTTCACCCCGTTTGGACAGCGACCCAAGGAAATGCCGGATGGGTTAGTTTCGAATTGGACCCGCTCTTGGAAGATTCGTCGAAAGGCTTGAGCCATAGCCAGCAAGTCGCTCGCTACATCGAACTCGGCCAGCAATGGTCTGCCGAGCAGGATAATCGCATGATCAAGGTTCCGGCAACGAGTGCAGGTCTCGACGCGCTCGAAGAACTTGCTGCCTGGGGAGTTACCTTGAACGTGACGTTGATTTTTACAATGCGACAGTACGAGATCGCTCGCGATGCAATATGGCGTGGAGCTAAGCGACGCAAATGGCTGGATAAGTTCAAGAGCGTTTACAGCATTTTCGTTTCTCGCATCGACCAGTACACCGCCGACAAACTCCCTAACCTTTCGAATTCGGCTAAGGGACAGTATGGCATCTTAAACGCGCAGCGGATTTGGGGCGAAAACCAGAACTTCTGGAAAAACAATCCGACGCCGTTGCAGCAAGAAATCATCTTTGCCAGTACCGGAACCAAGGACCCCAAGGATGTCCCCTGGAAATACGTCTCAGCCCTTGCCGGTTCCGATATCCAAACCAATCCGCCTGCGACCAACGCAGCGGTGGCAGAAAGCAGCCAGATTTTTGAATCGCGAGTTGGACGACAGGTTGCTCCTGCGATTCAGCAAGAACTCGACGCTGCGATCGATATCGCCGATTTGGAATCGACACTGATGTCCCAAGGGATCGCGAAGTTCGTCACGCCTCAAAAGACCTTGCTCAAGGCCGTTGCCGAAAAACGTGCATTGTTGGAGATCTCTTAAAATAAGAATGCACGTAACAAATCGAATTTCCTACTCGGCCTCCAAACATGGCAGCGATAACGCTTCCCGCATTCGCTCCTAAACGCAGAGTAGAAATCGGTTTTCGCAAGTCGTACTCTGCGGGTAGTCGATAGACGTCAAGCGACTATTTGATCCTGTGCTGGCTTATACGATCGCGGGCATCAATGTGGAAGCAGGCAATACTCACGCGGCTATTCAAGCTTGGGATCCGACTCATAAAACCATTGAGTATCGATGATGGCGACGCGAAGATCGATGCTGGCCTGCATGACCCAGTAGGGTGAAAATTGGCTAGCCCAATAGTAGACATTGGACTTGCCGTCACAGGTGAAGCGGCAGCCCGGATTGGAAAAGGCTCGATGGGAGTCCGTTTCGATATCGCGTACATGGGTCTACGAGCGTCCGTCGTCTCACAATCAGGCCGCTTGAAAGTGCATAAGTGCTTTGGCGCCTTGGGATTATTCCAGAACATTTCCATTCGTATGATTCGCAAGTTCAATTCTATGACCGCTGACTCCATCCAAGCGTTATGGCCCCAAGATGGTAAAATCGATATTCGAAAAACTCCGATGACCCCAGCTTACCAAACGATCACAAGACTCTCCCATTGATGGGTGGGTCAAATTCAGAACCACCGCAAAAGCTGACATGCACCCCACCGCATCTACCGAAGAAAACTCATGTGGAATCGATTGCTCTTTCTTTGTACTCTTTAGGACGACACCAGCACGTAGAGGGAGTAGGAAATGCCGAATGAAGTTAGTCTGAAATTCAGCGCCGATGGTTTGTCGGCGCGCGCCGATATGGCAATTGCTCCCAAGAATCAATCGATTCTTGACGATCTCTTATCGCGGAACCGGGAAGGAAAACTCTCGCCGGAGGAAACGCAGGACCTGGATCTGCTTCTGAAGCAGATCGACGAACTCAATCTTGTGAAAGCGCGTGCTGCTGCTGCTTTGCACCGAATCAAGACTGAGGAATCGCATTGAGCGACTACGATCAAGTTGAGCTTAGGCGGCAAATTCGAGCGCGTTTCTCTTATCGCTGTGCGTATTGCCAGTCCAGCGAGTCGCTTACAGTGGTGACTTTTGAGGTCGAACATATACTGCCGATTTCCTTGGGCGGATTGACGTAGTTTGACAATCTTTGCCTTGCTTGTCCGGCCTGCAATCGACATAAGTCCAATCGCATTGCTGGGCCCACCGATGATGGGTCAGAATCGCGGCTGTTTCATCCACAAACTGATTTGTGGCTCGATCACTTTGACTGGTCGGTGAATGGAACACTGATCGTTGGAATAACTGACATCGGCAATGCAACAATCAATCTGTTGTGCATGAATAGACCGCAGATCGTCGAGGTACGATCACTTTGGGGGATTATCGGAAAGCATCCACCTAACTGAATTGCTACGCTTTTTGGTGTCGTCTTTTGGCACTGGCGCACCGTCTGGGAACTTGCACTCGAACCGACGGATGGCTGCGACCACAGTGGAAATCTGGTTTCGCAAGTCGTGCTCTGCGGGTAGTCGATAGACGTCAAGCGACTATTTGATCCTGTGCCGGCTTAAACGATCGCGGGTATCAACTTGGAAGCAGGCAATGCTCAGCCGACTATTCAGGATTGTCATCCGACTCATAAAACCACTGAGTATCGATGATGGCGACGCGGAGATCGATGCTGGCCTGCATGACCCATTCGGTTGAGTATGCGCAGGTCCAGTAATTGACAACTGCCTTACCATCTCGGGTAAAGCGGCAGCCCGGATTGGAAAAGGCGCGATTGGGGTCTGTTTCGATGTCTCGCACGTGAGTCCACGAGCGTCCTTCGTCCCGCGAGATGGCTGCCGAGAGCGGGCTTCGCTTGCCGTAGTGCGAGCGAAACGCGGGATCATACGGGCTGTTGTTCCAAATCATCAGCAGATCTCCTGTGGATGGGATGCGAGTTAGTTCAGGGCAAGATTCCGGAGTTCGCAGACCAGTGGTCTGGGGCTTTGCCCAAGTCAATCCATCGTCACCCGATTCGGAGATAAACAGCGACCCCAACTGATTGCGAACGACCATCAAGACTCGGCCATCTCGCGCCTGTTCCACGTGAGGCTCCATCGCACCTCGCATGGGCAGTTCAACGCGATCTTTGGATGCTCGCCAAGTCTGTCCGTCATCATCGCTCAGCAGCCCCACGGCACTATAGATTTCGCTGCGGCCGTTTTCGCCATATCGAGCGATCACGGTCACAGGAACAACTAAGCGACCACTCTTGAGTCGCTTGACCACCGCGTTGCATAGGCCATAGTACTCATGTGACTTTTCCGCCAGTGATGCGAAGGAGCGACCTTCGTCGGAAGATTTCCATATGTGTACGGTCGAGGTGAGAGGTTTGGTATCATGCTGCCGCATGAACAACAGCAAAATCCCTCCATCGGTCGCCCGGATCAAATTGGGTGAGTAGACGTTGATATCCCCTGGGTCGGTTTCAGCGATCATGCGATGATCACCCCACGTGAGTCCTCCGTCGGAAGAAAGCTGGGCCACCAGCCGGGTCGTGGCCGAATCGCTGCCGGTCCCTGAGAATTCCATGTAGACCAAGAGCAGCCGTCCATCCTCCAGTTCAATCGTGTCGCCCTCACCCTTGCGAGTGAATTCCGGCGTAGCCGCAGCCACGTCGACGATCGACTTCACTGCAGGTGGCGGGGTCGCAGGAGCATCGATCGCCATCTGAAGTAGCCATACGGTCAGTAGAAACGTTGGATTTTTGATGGTAATTTGTCCTGGTGCTAATAGCTACCAAAGAAACGCGCCCGTAGCATCCGGCAATGGGCTAATAATACAAACTATCCGTGCGGTGCGCATCGGGTGAACACTAGGGTGGTATGAGAGGCCGGCCAGAGCAACCATGCATATTGACTAGATAAAACAAAGTCGCAAATCTTCAAAATTTGATTTTCATTTTAACTATGAGGTCGAGCCTTTGCAGGCATTTCTGGCTAGCTGCATTGACTTTTTTTGCAGGCCGCTGCTAAGGTGAGCCGCTGATGAAAGCATTCCGTCGAAGCGCGCGTGCCCCCCCTGCTGATTGCTCTCTGATGATTCCAGAACGTTTTCGCACAGCGTGACGGCTGACAGTCCGTCCGTATTGCCATTCGCCAAAAGTATGTGCCATTGATGTCTCGCTCGCAGGAGTACCGACAACATCGCCTTTCGCTCTCAAGCCAATTGAAGCCGGCCTGGAGCTCGGTTTGGTTGGCCATCGCGATTGTTTTTGGCGGGATCAGCGTTTGGGATTGCACGATCCAAGATCTACATGGACAGCCACCGGCTCAACCTCAATCGCTGCCCGAACATGAGTCGCCTAGCGAGCTGACCTTGAGCCAAGCCGATGCTAGGCCAGACGAAGATACTGAGAAACGCTTGCGGGAAATGGATTCGACGACCCAAGAATTGGAAAAGGAGTTGGACCAGCTAAAAAAGGATCAGGCAGAACGCGAAAAAAAAGAAAAGAAAGCGAAGGAAGAGGAGGAGGAGGAGGAGGAGAGAAAAAAGAAGGCGGACAAGGAGAAAGAGGAAGAAAAGAAGAAACGCGACGAAGAGAAAAAGAAAAATGAGGATAAATTCACCTTTCAAATTGGTGGACAACTGGTCATGGACATGCTCTGGTTCTCGCAAGGCCCCGAATCCGTGGCCATGGTGGGCAACGCGAATGACGTCTTTGATACCCGTCGAGCTCGCATCTACATGAACGGAGAGATGTGGGACGTCTGGAACTACGTGATGGGGTTCGATTTCGGACAGGGAACCGGAGATAACGGGCGTCCCGCTTTTTTGGACAACTATATTGGTGTCCAGGATCTTCCCGTCTTTGGAGACCTTCGCGTAGGGCATTTCTTCGAACCCTTCATGCTCGAACGTTCTGGGTCCAACCGCAATACGATGTTCATCGAACGATCGCTAGCCGATCTTTTCGCACCGGCCCGGAACATTGGAATCATGGCTCACGACCAATCCGATGACGAACGACTTTGGTGGGGAATTGGTACGTTTCGCGGCATAACGGATAATTTTTCGAACGATGCGGGCGACCAATCAGGGCAAACCATCGACGTTCGTTTCGCGTGGCGGCCCGGATATCGCCCATCCGATCCGTGCCACTATCTGCACGTGGGTGGTGCCTATAGCTTCCGGGGTGCCGCCGATGGAACTCTGCGCTATCGGACCCGCCCCGAACTCAGTGGTAACGAAGATCCCGTTCATCTCGGTACCCCTTCTTTCGTGGATACGGGAATCTTAGCCGCCGAGCACAGCCAGCTATGGGGAGGCGAACTTCTTTGGACACACGGGCCACTTTCCATTCAAGGCGAAATGGTTGCTTCGCCCGTTCATTTGTCTTCCGGAGAGCACGTCAATTTTTCAGGTGCCTATGCGTCAGTCGCCTATTTCTTGACCGGCGAATATATCCCCTACAACACAGAATTCGCTATCGTCGATCGCGTCAAACCGAATGCACCTGTATTTCGTCGCGGTTCCGATATTGGCCAACTCGGGCGTGGTCCAGGAGCATGGCAGATCGCCGCTAGACTCTCCAACGTCAATCTCTCGGATGGATCCGTCTCGGGAGGCAACTTAACGAACGCATCCTTTGGCTTGAACTGGTTTCTTACTCCTTATCACAGGATGAAATTCGATTACATCCTCAGCCACCTGGAGCGCGGCTCAAACCACAGCGACGCCAGCCTTTTCGGACTTCGATTCGACATGGACTTTTAAGTAAACCACTCCTCGGCTCAAACCGGTTAACCCAGAATCGCCGCATCAATCAAGATCAGAAGTCGTAGACTGGCGCAATCGCCTCACCAATCCGAACCATTTCGCCCGATTCTGACGTCGATAGAGTCCATGCCAGCAGCTTGGGCAGCTTGCAGTCCCAGATCGGAGTCTTCATAAACGAGGCATCGATTGGGTGGAGTGTCTAAACGCTCTGCCGCCAAAAGAAATGCGTCGGGTTCCGGCTTGTGTCGAGCCGTGTCCTCGGCGGTTACTACGGTCTGAAAATAATCCAAGCATCGAATATGCCGCAGTTGTTGCAAAACGATTTCTCTATAACTGCCACTGGCCACCGCCATTGGCGTTTTTTTGTGGAACTGTGTGACAACATCCATGACCTCGGGTATTGGACGCAGCATGGGCATCAATTCTAGAAACGCCGCCTCTTTCTCGGCGGCCACGCGCTGGGCATCGATTGATAACCCAACTTCCGAAGCCAAAAGGCTGATGATTTGACGCGATGGCATACCTCCCAGGGCATAGAAACGATCCTCAGAGAACGGGATGTTGTAGCGAGCCATGGTATGCGACCATGCCAGGTAGTGCAGCGGCATGGAATCAGTCAGCGTGCCGTCACAATCGAATATTAGGGCTTCGTAGCGATCGGGTTGAAAATCTCGGCTTAACATCGGAGCGTGGTACTGCATGAACTGTTTAAAATCTAAATTCAAGCAGTTTCCAAATTCAAGTCAAAACGGTCCTGCGAAGTTGACGTTGCAAATGAGTTGAATCACGCGCCGCTGGGACAGCGGCTTCTACAGTAGCAGCCGCTGTCCTCAGCGGCGTTACCAAGGCAACTGAGGTGTCTAGCCTGCAGGTCGTCGCTTGCACACGTATAAAAAAAATGGACTGAAAGCCTTTACGAAGGATCAGTCCCAATAGCAAGTTTGAGCCGAAGAAATTGGGAACCGACACCCTGGATCGGTTCCCATCACCAATGCAAATTATGAACGTCTGCGAATGCCAACACATCCGGCTAGGCATGAGAGCAACAATAGAGCGCTGGACGGTTCCGGGACGGCGGTGATCGTAGCGATAACCGTAACAAAGTGCCCGTCTAGCGACTGATTGCGGTCGACCACATCGCCAGGACCAGGATACTCGTCGGCGTTTGCACCACCAAGAGGTCCACTTGAACCCAATCGAACTGCAGCTTCGTCACCACCCAGAGCATGTTGAGGAGATCGAGCTTCCGTCGAAAAGGTAAACCGCAAAGCGAACGATTGGGGTCCGGTGAATGAACCCAAGTTGATTGAGTTCGCGGCAAATTTATTTCGTTCTTCGGCTGCGTTCACGCCAGTACCGACCGAAAAACTTTCAGCGATACCTGCCAGCCCGAGTCCGCCGGTTACATTTCCATTCAAGCGGCCAGTGACATCAGAAATTACGGCAGTACCATTGCCAACACTAGTGTCATCGAGCAGTGTTAGCTCTCCCAAAATTGACGTATTTACTACCAAATCATAGGTATGCGTTAGGGGAGCATTGGTTGTTACCGTCACAGTGTAATCGGTGTTCATGGTTGCACGGGCCGTACCACCACTAAACGCGACGGGCCGGTCTGCGGCAACGTTGCTGGTGTATCGAGTCGCACCTGTCACAAATGAAGCGAGCGTATCGGGCACTGAACCACCCGCATTGGTAATCGAAAGGCTGTTGGTAGCCGCACGGTCACCGCTAGGTCCCGCAAATGATGAGACTGAACTATTGCTGGTCGATACGTTCAATACCAAGGCACTCTGGACTGAAGTCGCAAAAAGCCCGCCCATGGCGACTGCGGCTAGCAGGCTTCCAAAATTGCGAACTACTGATTTCATAAGGCACCCTTTCAATGATTTTCTCAAGGAATCGATTGGAATTTGCGAATCAAACAGCTAAGTCAACTACACTCGTACACTTTGCGCAGTTAGGCTCAGGAATGCCAGTTTGAACCGGATAGGTCGACTTGTCAAGCACTCCGGACTGAATTTTTGAAATTTATTACCTGCTTCCCCTAACCCGCATTATTCGCAAATTGATCCAAAAGAGCCTGCGGTCATCATCCAATATAGTTCCTTTGGTGGGGACCCAAATATCTAGCGCCGCTCTGCGTGGTCCGTCCGAGGGAGTTTTGGGTCGGTCCGGAGTCCTGTGGCAACCGTCCCTCACGCCAAAACCCATACAGACTAAGGGGTGCGCGCGATTGATCTCGAAAAGGATGCCTTGCAAAGCATCGTCGGCCAACGGTCTGTCCGATAAACCCTAGATGCCGCGATCTCTTTAGCCTTATCCACTAAACTTCAAATCCGAGAACCAAGAACTGTGCCAGCTTTCCAATCCCCCGAGAGTATCCGTAAGGCTGCGATTCTCCTGATGAGCCTGGAGGAGGAAAACGCTGCCCAGATCATTTCGCTGCTGCCCAAGCCTTATGTCGAGAAGGTTTCAATCGCAATTGCCCAGCTTGAAATGGTGTCTTCGGCGGAGCAGGAGCGCATCATCGGTGAATTCTTGCAGTCGCGACCAAGCTCGATTGGGCCCAGTAGCGGTGGGATCGACAAGGCCAAGTCGCTGGTCAAAAAAGCGTTGGGTAAGGATGCAGGCGATACGCTTTCGTTCTTGCAGCAATCGCTCGAAGCCATGCCGTTTGGATTCCTCCAAAAGGCCGACCCACAGAACATTCTGACGTTTTTAATCGACGAACATCCCCAAACTATCGCCATGGTCTTGAGCCACTTGCCGTCCGGCGTGGCGGCCGGGGTGCTGGGCGGGCTGCCCTCGAATAAACAGTTGGCGGTGATCGAGCGCATCGCGGAAATGAAGCAATCCAATCCCGAGGCGATTGAAGATGTTGAAAAAGCCCTCAGCGCGCGGATGTCGCTTTTCATGACGCAGGCCTCTCAAAAAGTCGGTGGCGTGGCGGCTGTGGCGGAAATCATGAACGTCAGCGATCGCGCCACGGAGCGCAGCATCTTTGACGAGCTTTCGAAGGACAAGGGCGAATTGGTGCAGGAGATCCGCCGGCTGATGTTCGTGTTTGAAGATATCTTGAGTATCAGCGACAAAGATATTCAAACCTTGCTCAAGAACGTCGAAACGAATCAATGGGCCATGGCTCTCAAAGGGGCCAGCCAACCGCTGCAAGACAAAATTCTGGGAAATCTATCGCAGCGTGCCGCCGAGATGTTGCGCGAAGAAATGGAATTCCTTGGCAAAGTGCGACTGAGCGAAGTGGAAGGGGTTCAACAAAAAATTGTGGACGTCGTCCGCTCGCTCGAAGACACGGGCCAACTTACTCGCTCGACCGGCAGTAAAGAAGAAGAATTCGTATCCTAGCCGAACGCAAATACCGCGATTTCAAGGTTTATCATGACGGCCGCGTCGCGCTTACATCATGTATCGGGCGAGCATCAGCAACCATATAGCGGACAGGATGATCACCGAGGAAACGGTCAAGCGAACCCAAACTTTGGTCGAAGGCGTCGCCCAGACCTGGTGTTGAATTGGATTTGCGATGGACTGCAGCAGGCGTTGTCGATGGCGTGGCTCGTCGGCCAGCATGGCCCGAATGGGTTCGAGCAAGCCATACTGGACGGAGAAATCCAGCGCACCGTAGAGTCGATGTTTTTTGCCTATTGGATCGACGCCCGAAGCTTCAAAGAACCAAACCTGGCGACCATAGTTCGATTCGCATTCTTCGTCCAAGAACACACAGCGAAGCGACTCGATGCGAGAATCTTCGGGGGAGAATTCTTTTCGAACCAGCGCTCCACGAGCTTGTTCGGTAACCGCTTTCCAGACTTCTTTCGAGAATTGATAAAATGTTGCTTCTGTCATCCATGCATCCCCTGCAAAGAACAAACTCACAAACGCAAAACACCTTTCTCGGCTCCGGGCGTAGGAGAGCCCAAACCTTCCGTGCTGGAAGCCTAGGCTGCACCACAGCGGCAAATCCGCTCCTGCTTCCAATGCAGACATCGTTGCCGCCGCTGCCCAAATCGGGCTCAACGGTACTGACCCACTCCCATATTTCATTTCACTCATTTTCCGCGCAAAATTCAAGATCGAATTACCAACCTTCTGATGAGATTCCAAATCTCTTGGAAAAACTGCCCAAAAAATCCACCCAAACGGGAGTTCCCAAGCTAAAACAACCGGGAGGTGCCGCCGGACAGTCAGTCGTTGATCCTTCGAGAAAGGCTTGATCGTCAAAGCGAAATTCCTTTGCGGCGAAAAGTAGCGATCCGTTTCCATCGGCAATTTCTGATTCCCAAACGAACGTGCTGTACGCCTGAGATTGGCGGTTTCGAGTCGACAATCGTTGTCGCAGACATTTTTTGGATTGATCGAAGACCGGGAAACCGCAGACCATTGACTGATCGACTCGGTGACGGCAATTTGACTTCAAGGCAACCCAGATGTCCAATCAAGGGGAACACCTGAAGCAAGTAAGGACCAGCGATTTGCTTGGCAGACATCAAGAATCTAAGCAGACTCGGCGAAGAGATGTGATGAAGGGTTCACCGAGGTATGATATTACTTACTAGAATTACTACTCCAGATTTACTACTCGAGCCTTGAGGAGCCAATAGTTCAGATGCACCCGTATGATGCATTTTGCGATGACTTTTTTGCGAACATGTACCTGCAGACGGAGATGAAGCTGCCTCACAATCGAGAGACAGTGCTTCACTTCTTCGAGAACGTTCAACGGCGTTTTCCGATGATGAGCCATTTCTATGCCCGTCAACGAGGCGAATTTTGCATTGAGCAGGAGCGAAGCAACGGCCAATATCGCTGGGTGTCAATTGAACCGCAACGCCTGAGCAGCGGTTTTGTAAACCCAGAGTCTCTTGAGACGGCGATCAGTCAACACGAGTCGGTCCTGGAAACTGTCCCGTATGAGTTGTCGCTGGGGCAACTGGACTGCGAGTCGCTTAATTTTACGATGGGCTTTGATTTCCACTATCGCGGCAATCATCACGAACTGCTCTCGGAGGCTATTGGCATGGTTCCAGCCCTGGAGCGCCTAGCTCAGTCCGTGTCTCAGCCTTTGCTTGGATATGAACCGATGTTGCAATTCGCCTTGGACGCCGATTGCAAGACGCAATGTCGGATTTCATTTGAAGCTCGTTCACCTACATTTCAAGTTCGGACGGCCGATTATGGCGAAGAATCGTTGAGCGTGTTTGTGACCGTTCGGCGTTACGCCAGTTTGACCGCAGAGGAAGAGTTCGGTGCCGAGTTGCGGCGATTGGCTGGCCTGACCGAACAAATCGTCAACGACTACTTAGTTGAAAACATCCTGCAAGCCCTGCAAAAGACCATAGCCGTCAAGTAACATAGCCCTCAAGTAACAACGTATCGGAGCAGTCCATGTCACGAGGTGATCACCTAGTTGCCAATGGATCGATTGGCGGAATGCCCTATGAGCATCATGGCATCGACATGGGCGATGGCAGCGTAATTCATTTGGCTCCAGCGGATGGCCTGCGAGTTACGCTCAAGGACACGACCGGACGATTCGCTGTACGACGAGTTTCGTTTGCTCAGTTCGCCGATGGCCGCGCCGTACGCGTCCAGCAACATGAACCAGGCCGACCTGCCGAACTCATTGCGGCGGCGGCTGAAGCCATGCTCGGCACGACTGGCTACAACGTGCTATCGAACAACTGCGAGCACTTTGCAACCTACTGCGCCACAGGTGTTTCTCAGAGTCTTCAGGCTGAAATGGGTACGACGGCGGTAGCCAGCATTTCGTCGGCAGCCACGAAAACCCTTTGGGCGATTAGCGGTCGAACTGGGTCGCGAATGGCGATGGGCGGCGCGGTCAAAGGAGCCCTCAAGTTGCATCCAGCGGCTCTTGCTGCCGACGGTGTGGAGCTTGCCGTGTTCGCGGTGGGTTGCCGCAAGGGGCTGAGTCCGGACGGGTCCAAGCGTGTCGCGCGACTGTCGGGAAATGTGACCGCTATTGGAGTCGGGGCTATAGTCGGCGGGCCGGTCGGAGCGGTGGTGGGATTGACGATTCACACAAGCTCACGTGCGATTGCCGATCGAGTCTGCGATGGGATTCGCAAATTGATTTCATGATATGGACCCTCAAAATTGGGTGAGCCGTTACGGAGACCAGCTTTATAACTATGCTGTCGCGCGGCTGGGTAACCATCACTTAGCCGAGGAGGTTGTCCAGGAAGCCTTGCTGGACGCCGTCCGCTCGATGGCGAAATTCAAAGGCCAGTCGACGGAAAAAACGTGGTTGTTCGGCATCCTGAAATTCAAGATTGCCGATCATTACCGCAGGCAGTGGAAACTCAAACGCCCGCTGTCGCTGTCCGACGAAGCAAATCCCGAAGAGCGGCTTTTTGATGGAAACGGCAAATGGATCGAGGACGCGTTTGGTGGAACGCTCGGAAATCTGGAATTGAGCGAACTTTGGCAAGTCGTTCAGCGGTGCCTGCATGCGTTGCCCAGGAACCAAGCTTGCGTTTTTGTGCTGAGCGTACTCGAAGAAAAGAAACGTGAAGATATCTGTAATGAACTGGCTATTTCAGCGGCTAACTTATCGGTCCGACTGCACCGTGCCCGTCTCGGACTTGCGAAGTGCGTGGCTGAACAATGGCCGATGTAAAATAGCTTATGCGTTGGCGGCGAGCCAACTACCAACCAATTTAGATACTCCCAGTCGTCAGCCCTGATAGACCACAAGTCACTACCATGACCGATCAAACTGCAGCCGAATTGATCACCCGCCGGATCGATCAACCTTTGTCGAGCGGCGAGCAGGCTGATTTAGACGATCATTTCGCCCATTGCGAACGGACTCAAAATTTTTCCGAACTGATCACTCGAATCCAGGCGTGCCTTGAAAAATACCGAAGCCCAGAAGGGCTGGAACAGCCCGGCGCCGGTTTGGACGCAATCACAAAAGAACGACTCCAACGCCGATTGCTGGAGGTGCTGACCGCAAATCTTGAACTTCGGCAAGTGGCTGAGGATCCATCGACTTATACCTCCGACGAGAAAGACAAGGAGGATTGAAACTGCTAGAATGTTCATCAATCGGCAGCACGATCCGCCGAAGTAAGTCGCTAATCAAAAAGACGTTTACTTTTTCCGTACAGAATTTCAAACAAAGGAACAACTCCCGTGGCCCCCACTCGCTCCCTGTTCAAAGTCGTGACTCTTGCCGCTTGCAGCCTAGTTTGCGTATGGCCAACTGCCGCGCCAGCCCAAGAAGCTGCAACGAAAGCTCCAGCTCCACCATCCCAATACCGAAAAGCCAAAGATTCCGATGGAATGCTCCGCTGGCAATTCCAAAAAGGGCAAAATTATTCTTCGGTGACTGAGCAAGCTACAGTGATTACCGTCAACATTCCCGGTCAGCCAGGCAAAACCGAACAAAAGATCACGACTGAACAAAGCCTTCAGGTGTTGGACGTCAATGCCGAAGGAACAGCCAAGACATCATCCACGATCGAACGCATGGTCATGGCTATTGACGTGGCTGGCCAAGCCATGAAGTTCGATACGAGTTCCGAGGAAGAACCTACCGGTCCGCTAGCCGAAGCTGCCAAGCTGATCAAGCAAATGATCGGTAAAGCCATCCTGCAAGATATGGCGCCAAGCGGACAGATCAGCAATGTTGAAGTACCGGATGCAATGATTTATAGCGGAGACAATCCACTGGCTTCGGCGCTGATGAATAAGAAATCGCTCGAAGAGATGACCACTCGAAGCTCTTTGGAATTCCCCTCCGATAAGCCGGACGTTGGAACAACTTGGCAGAAAGTTGCGGAGCTCGACATGGGACCGGTCAAAGTGCTCACCACGACCGATTACACCTACTTGGGCGTCAAAGAAGGTCAACATGGACCTTCGCACGTCATTGAAGGCAAGATTTCTCAGACCTTCCCGGGCGCGCCGGGGATTGAGTTGAAGGTTGTTCAAGAGAATTCGAAGGTTCTATTCTATTTCGACGGAATCAAGGGATTTTTGCGAAGCAGCGAGCTGAACCAAGACCTGACCATGGAGATTTCGGCCCAGGGTCAGAAGTTCGAACAACGCATTCAGAATTCGACGACTTTCAATTTTGAAGAAAAAGGGTAAGTACGACCTTTCGAGCGACCTTGCTCAGGCCTGAAGCGTACTTTTTCATCGGCTAATGGTCTACCATGCCCGTCGTCGATACGCAATCACAGCTCGACTATTTGCAACTTGCGTTGACCAGTGGAATTGGCTCGGTACTGCTTGAGCGATTGGTCGAGCGTTTCGGATCGGCGTCGGCCGTACTGCGTGCCAGTCCAACCGAGCTGTGCGAAGTGCCCGGAGTGGGCGTAGCCGTTTCTCGCGGGCTGCGAAATGCGGAGAACCGAGAGCGAGCGCTGCAGACGCAGGAGTTTTGCATCGCGCACAATATCGATGTGTTGCTGCCCGACAACGCGGCGTTCCCCCGCTTGTTGAAAGAAATTCCCGACCCTCCGAGCCTGCTTTTCGTTCGCGGACAGCTCAGGGCTCAAGACGCATTGAGTATCGCGATTGTTGGGACTCGCCGCGCTTCGCACTATGGTCGAGCGCAGGCCGAGCGGTTTGCCCGCGGTTTGTCGCGATGTGGCCTGACCATTGTCAGCGGACTGGCTCGAGGGATCGATGCCATCGCTCACGAAAGCGCGCTGGAAGCGGGAGGTCGCACCATCGCCGTCCTGAGCAGCGGCGTCCACGAAATCTATCCGCCTCAACATATCGAGCTGTCGGAATCGATCGCAGCTCGCGGTGCATTGGTCAGCGAAATGCCGCCTGGAACAATACCCAAACGTGGAATGTTTCCACGGCGCAATCGATTGATCAGCGGCTTATGCGTGGCGACCTTGGTGATTGAAGCCGGTGAGTGTTCGGGGGCGTTGATTACAGCTAGATTGGCCGGCGAGCAAGGTCGTGACGTGTTGGCTATGCCGGGCATGGTATCCTCTCCCAATGCACGAGGCTGCCACCGTTTGATTCGCGATGGGGCAATCCTTGTGCAAGATCCCGAAGACGTTATTGAAGCCCTAGGGCCGCTGGCCGCCTCTGTCGAAATTTCTCCCCAGCGGACTGTTCGTAATCCTCGCGAGTTTCAATTGGATCCACAGCAACAAACAATCCTTCAAACTGTGCGTGTGGAACCGACGAGCATCGATTCGATCATCGTGGCAACCGGACTTCCCACATCGCGAGTACTCAGCACGTTGAGCGTCCTAGAGATGAACCGCCTGATCCGCCGCCTGAGTGGCAACGCGGTCCAGCGCGTTTGAATTTCATTCCGACGCTCTTTAACGATCCAACGCCCGTGCGACACTAGTGCTTTGTGACAACTAAGAATTAGGGTTGGCGCGGAAGGCTGAAATTGACGACACTCCGGTTTTTACCACGGAGGGTTGTCATGGAAAAGAAGTATATCGTTGAGCTGAGCGATGTTGAACGTGCGGTACTTGAA
>WPCK01375982.1_pt1 | contig 32359 bp, 35 predicted proteins | sample 5399851 | NCBI WGS metagenome assembly WPCK01 (sample SAMN12869471, study PRJNA574797) | sludge metagenome | isolation source: wastewater treatment of pH11 | place: China:Beijing | collected 2019-05-20 | reverse complement strand
CACGGAACACCCCAGGACCGAGTTATCGTGGCTTACCACCGTTGACCAATCGCGCACGGTCATTTCGGTGAGAGCGAATCGCGATTCGTTGGGTCTCGGCCTCGTGAGATCCACGATCCGTCGTAACCACGCCGGTATTACAACCCTACCCAGGACCAGAAATCGACGCGATCGAGGTTGACTCGTAGTAACTCGCGTTGTGCAACCGAGAGGACCGCGTTGGGAAGTCGGACCGGACCGGCCTCGACCCCCAGGAACCCCATCACCGCCTTCGACGCAGCCAGGTAGCCGAAGTTCCCGAGAAGTTCGATGAGCTGCACCACGCGGTACTGCTCGGCCCGCGCAGTGGCCAGGTCGCCCCGCGAGAATGCCGTCATCAATCGGTGATGAATGGGGGCAGCAAAATTGAAACTGCTGCCGACACCGCCAACGGCCCCGAGGGCCAGCGCGGCCATCAGGTATTCGTCCACACCCCATGGAATGTCGAACCGCCCGCCTTGGGCGTGGATGCAGCTCTGGAAGGCCATCAGGTCGGGATTCGTGAACTTGATACCGGCCAGCGTCGGAATGCGCGCTGCCGCGACCGTCAGGAATTCGGGCATCGGGAACTGTACCCCCGTGAGCGACGGAATGTCGTAGAAATAGAACGGTGTTTCAGTCGCTGCAGCGGCAATGTCGGCACAGCACGCAACGAGCGCGTCGAGCGACTGCGGCTTGAAATAGCTCGGTGACAGGGCGGCAATACCGCCGACACGAAGCTCCTCGGCCTGAGCCGCCAGCGCGCGGGCATCCGCGAGACAGTTCGAGCCAACGTGCACGATCAACCGCATCCCCGAACTACCGACCACTTCGCTCCACCGGCGGGCCAGAGCCAGGCGTTCGTCGCACGTCAGCGAATGGCACTCGCCGGTGCTCCCGCCGACGAATACCCCCCTCACCCCCTGGTGCTGCAGGAAATCGGCCTGTTTTTCGACGATGGCGAGGTTCAATTGCCCATCCCCGGCGAACGGCGTGTGGACCGCAGCGACGAGGCCACTGAGTTTGACGACCATCACGGCGGCTCCTTCATGGCGAGGTCTGGCACGAGCGGCATGGGCAGAAATGGCACTGCCAGCCGGAAGCCGCGCCAGATACATGACCGGGAACTTGTTTGCTGCCGGACGTCGCTAATGTCAACACGAGTTGACGGTGTCGCCGGTCGTTGACGCGCCGTAATCCACTCGCCCGCTGCCGAGGTGACACTGCATGACAACGACGCACCAATCGCCGTGTCAACGCCGCGAAATGCGTGATCTCGACATGGCATACAAGTTGCTGTTCTACCATTTGCCTTGGCGTGGCCTATGAGCCATGGTGACCAATGGGAGCTCGGCACTTGATCGTCCGGGCACGCCGCACCAACGCTCAAGGAATGTGCCGAGGTGATTATACGGATGCTAATTCGGAACCCTTTGATTCGCGGGAGTGCAGTGATGGCAGCGAGCATCGAACGGACCGACGCCGATTTACGTGGCCACCTGGTGGTCCTCTTCATCCTGACGGCTGCCATCACACTTCGTACCATGTTCATGGCTGGCGGTGATACATCTCGTCGTCCTTTGAGTATCCCAATTGCCTACGAAGTCCAGCCCGACCTGTCCCATCAGGCGTCGTCACATTGACAGGGGCCGAGTTCTGTGATGACTCAGGGGGAGTTCTGTCGGAGCGATCTGTGCGGCACTATGGATCCACAAGGAGTGGCTCGGTTGAAAAAGAAGCTCCTGGTTACGGACGCGGATCGCTGTCGTCTCGGTCGATTACTGGCGTCCGACGATACGCGATGCACGGCGCTGTGGCAACGGCTGGACGAATTGGAATGGCACCTGGAAACCTCCGAAGCTGCATCGCCGGAATCGATTCCCGCCGACGTGGTGACGATGAACTCGACCGTCCGGCTGGCCAACATGAGCTCGTCGGAGCAAATCGTCCGCACCGTGGTTTACCCGGAGGATCTCGATCTCGTCGCGAACGGTATCTCGGTGCTGACGCCACTCGGGACTCGCCTGATAGGCTGTGAAGTCGGGAATATGGTAGAATGCGACGACCCGAAGTATTGCGGGCGTTGGCGCGTGGCCGAGATCGTATTCCAGCCGGAACGCGTTGGCAAATTCGAGCTGTGACCTGCACGGCCATCCCCATCTTGTGGACGAATCCCGTTGTCGGCGGCAGTACCTTGGAAACATCAAGAAGTCGCTTGCCATGATGCGCTTCGGGATGGCGTCATGAGTGACGGCTGTTTCCGCGCGGTCGCCAAGTACACCTATGACTGGGAGAGCTGGCACGCACCCGACGGCCAACTTATCTGGATCAACTCGGCCGTCGAGCGTGTCACGGGGTACAGCCCGGCGGAATGTCTTGCCATGGAAGACTATCCGTTGCCGCTGGTTGCTGTCGGCGATCGCGATCGTATCGTGGCGATGCTTGAGGATGCCAAGGCGGGCGGCACCTGCAACGACCTGGAGTTCCAATCGATTCACCGCAGTGGCGACTCGCGATGGTTAGCCGTGTCATGGCAGCCGATGTACAACGATGCGGGTGAGCATCTCGGTTTTCGTACCAGTATTCGTGACACGACCGAACGCCAAAGTCTGCGCGAGCAGATTCGACTCCATGCGGAGCATTTGGAACAGCTCGTGCAAGAGCGGACCGCCCGCATTCAGCAGTTAGAACGCCACCGTCGGCAAATGGAGAAGCTGGCCGCACTGGGACAACTCGCTGCCGGCGTCGCGCACGAAGTCAATAACCCACTCGCTGGCATCCGCAACGCGTTCGAACTGGTCAAAGCCGATTTGACACCAGAGCACGAACACTATGAACTATTGGAGTTGATCGACCGGGAAATCGAACGTATCCGGTCGATCACTCACCAGATGCATCAGCTCTATCGGCGAGGACCACAAGCGGCCAATGTATTCGAGATCGAGCGGACCGTAGCCGAAGTTGTCACCCTGCTTGACAGCGTGGCTCGCAAACAGCAGGTTCCACTGCAAACCGAATCGATCGGCGGTACGATGTCGGTGATGCTCCCCGAAGGCGAGGTCAAGCAGATCCTCTACAACTTGATCCGGAACGCTGTTCAAGCGTCGCCTGCCGGGGAAGCCGTGATGGTACGCATGGAACGAGCCGACCACGAGGCTCGCGTGACTGTCGTCGACCATGGCACGGGTATCGCCGAGGATGTCTTACCGCACATTTTCGATCCATTTTTCACAACGAAAGCGGTGCCGCCACACAGTGGGATGGGCCTGGGACTGTCGGTCTCGCGAAGTCTCGTCGAAGCCATGGGAGGCGCGATCGAAGTCGAGACAGTCCCGGGAAAGGGGAGTCGGTTCACGGCCGTGTTTCCCGTTCGCATGGATCCATCTGCCATCAAGTCCCATGACTGATCAACGTGTTGCCAGGATCCTGATCGCCGACGACGAGCCTCTCTATCTTCGGACGACGGGCGACCTCCTGCGCAAGGCTGGTTACGAATGCGTGTGCGTTCCCGATGCGCACGCGGCGCTGGTGGTGCTCTCCACGGAATCGATCGACCTGGTGCTATCCGACCTGAACATGCCAGGAAACGTGATGCTGGAACTGCTGCGGCAGGGACGGATGAATTGGCCGCATATCCCGCTGATTGTCATCACGGGCGTCCCGTCCCTCCCCACCGCCATCGAGAGCATTCGCCTGGGCATTACCGACTACCTGCTGAAACCCGTCAAATACGACGACCTCTTGTCCAGTGTTCGCCGGGCCCTGGCACAGCGACCTTCCCAGCACCCCGTGGTCGAACGCAGCCAAATCGAACGGCGTTCGCTCGCTGCAAAGTTCCCAAGCATCACGGGAGAAAGTCCCCACATGCTGGAACTGTTCGATATTATCGACCGTGTGGCTGGAACCGACACGAATATTCTGATCACGGGCGAGAGCGGGACGGGAAAAGAAGTGGTCGCGCGGACGATTCATGAGAACAGTGCCCGATCGGAGCATGCCTTTCAGGTCATCGACTGCACGGCCGTCCCGGAAACGCTCTTCGAATCCGTGCTGTTCGGCCACGTGAAGGGCGCATTCACGGGCGCTGTCAAGGATCAGGCGGGACTGCTCAGCCAGTGCCATCGCGGCACCGCGTTTTTCGATGAGATTGGTGAACTGCCAGCGATGCTTCAGGCAAAGCTGCTCCGCGTTGTTCAGGAGCAGACCTTCACGCCCGTCGGCAAGAGTTCAGCGGTTCGAGTGGATACACGCCTTATCTGTGCAACCAACCGCGATCTGGAAGGGGAAGTCCATGCCGGTCGGTTTCGCCGCGACTTGTTCTATCGCCTTGGCGTGATCCATATTGAATTGCCTCCCTTGCGGCAGCGGGGAGATGACGTCAATTTGCTCGCCTGCCATTTCTTCAACGCCCTGCGGAGCAGTACTTCCCAGGTTCAAGGCTTCTCGGATGAAGTTGCTGCCCGCTTCCGCGAATACAGCTGGCCTGGCAACGTCCGCGAGCTTCGCAACGTGATCGAACGGGCGCTGGCTTTGGCGCGAACCGATCGTATCGAGGTGAGTGACCTGCCGGCAGCACTGCAATCATCGACGCTCGCCACGCAACGGAGCAGTGCCGTCGAGTCGGACGCGTCTCGCTACGAAGCACTCGACGGTGCCGAACACGACTACTTGACATCGCTCCTCCGGAAGCACCAGGGGAATGTCTCACAGGCGGCCCAACAGGCCGGCATGTCACGACAGGGGATGCACAAGCTGCTGAAGAAGCACGGGATCGCCGCGGCCGACTTTCGAGCATAACCGGACCGCGTCAACGTGGGGCGTCACTGACGCCACGCAACGACACGGCGGTCCTGCCAATCCATGCTGTCCAGCTTCACACAGCGGAGTTTTCCAATTGGCATCCGAATTGCTTACTTGCGTCCGGCTATTTCCGACATTGAACAAGGTACCCGGAGGAATGACCATGTCCCGACGAAACATTACGATTACCAGTAGCGATCTCCAGCGACTGCAACAGCTGCTCGAAAGCGACTTTGCCGCGGCGATTGATCCCAAGTCCTATTTGGTGGACCTCCAGGAGGAACTCCTTCGTGCAGAGATCGTGGACGCGGCAGACGTGCCTGACGACGTGGTCACGATGGACTCCACCGTCCGCTTGCGTGACATGATTACGAGTGAAGTCGAGACGTACTCGCTGGTCTATCCGGATCAGGCCAACATCGCACAGAACAAGTTGTCGATCCTGGCACCGATCGGCACGGCCATCCTCGGTTACCGGGTTGGGGATATCGTCCGCTGGCGCGTCCCCAGTGGTAGTCGGTGGCTGCGGGTTGAAGAAGTGGTGTATCAACCGGAACGCCAGGGAGTCCTGCAGAACGAAGGATGACGACCCGAACGTGCGGGACAAGTACGTCGCACGAAAAAGGATTGACCGCATCAGAGAGGCTCGCCATGCATTATCTCTACGGTTCCAAGAAGGGAGTGGAACGACGCCTTGTTGCCACGTTCGGCTCGGAGCAGCAGCTCTTGGCCTATGTCAACTGGGCAACGCTGAAGTCGTTTGGTGATCACCGCGGAAAGTTTGAACAAGGCAGCGCACTGGCCAGTTACGAGGCGTGGGAACGCTCCACCGAGCCGCTTACCGATGACGACTCTGAGGAAGTTGCTTACAATCCGTCGCCCAGCATGCTGTGAAGGGGAGAGGGTGACGTGGTCGACGAGAGCGACGTGCTGGTGGGCGTCATCAGTGCACTCGATGTATTCCGAAAGCTCGGCTGAACATTCCGTCGTCGCATCGGTATTCCGAACTCGGAACCCACGGTGGCGGTCGAGCAAAGGGACCTGACATGGCCGGTTGAGCCGTCGACTCCCTCCCCCCTTCGGAACCGTAACATTGGACAGCGGGGCGTGCAGGGGCTGCCCCCGTCAAGGGCTCCTTGTCGTCGACCGGAACACCGTCGGCCGGCCGGCTCTGAGATCCACGGGGCTCATGGAATACTTGCAATTCGCTGCGAGACTTGGCTAGAATGATGCCAGATCAGGGCAGCTCGATTGGGATTTCCGGCGTCGCCCGTGCCTGTCGCAATGTACCTGCCGGTGCTGTCGATGGGGCGGGGCGGCCCTGGGCATGCGAGGAGCCGAGGCATATGAGGCGAAGCCCAAGCTTTCGGTGGGTGCGGGGGTTTACCCTGGTAGAACTCCTGGTCGTCATTGCCATTATCGGCGTTCTGGTCTCGCTGTTGTTGCCAGCCGTGCAGTCGGCCCGAGAGGCGGCACGGCGAACGCAATGCTCGAATCACCTCAGACAACTGGGCCTTGCCGCACACCTGCATGTGGATGCGAACAAGTTTCTTCCGTCGGCTGGCTGGGGAGATTGGTGGGTAGGCTGCCCGGACCAGGGGTCCGGCAGGCGTCAGCCTGGAAGCTGGGCCTATCAGCTGCTGGGCTTCATCGAGGAATCAGCCCGCGCCGGCGTCGGCCAAGGGTTCCGTTGTACGGATCCCCAGTCTCGGGCGGCGATCGGTCAGATGGTCTCCACGTACGTTTCCATCTTTTATTGCCCAAGCCGTCGCGGCCCGCAATCATATCCTCACGGTGCAAGAACGATCAGGAACTATGACCCACCTCCCCTTGCCGGTAAGACCGACTATGCCTGTAATCAGGGGGATTCATCGCGTTACGGTACCGACATCGGGCCAACATCGCTGGACGCATACAGTACCCACCGATGGCTGTATTATGTCGGTCAAACAGGGGTCGTCTACCAGCGCAGCGAAGTCCGATTCAAGCATATTCTCGATGGAACATCGCACACGTATCTGTTCGGAGAGAAGAACCTGGACCCCAATCACTACACGGATGGACTTGCTGGGAATGATGATCAGAGCATGTACACGGGCTACGATCGCGACAATGTGCGATCAACCTATGTGGTGCGCCATGAGGCTTCCGGACGTATCTATTTCAATCCCCCACTCCCCGACACCCGCGGGGCAGACGCTACGTGGAGTTTTGGGGGCCCCCATCCAGGCGGTTGGATGGCTGTTTTTTGCGACGGCTCTGTCCATTTCCTGACGTACAACATGGAAGTCAACATCCATCGGTGGCTGGGAAACCGCAAGGACGGCAACGCGATCGACGCAAGCCAGTATGAGTGACGGACAGGCTTCGCTTGTGCCGCTGCCGCATGGATTTCGAGGTGCGTTCACTACTTGCCAAGTTGAATCTCCAACGTGTCGCTCGCGGTTGGGTCGTCTGCCTTGGGCGAGACCTCGATCCCCACGCTGCTGGCCGTGTTGAACTTGGCCGGGAGTTTGACGTGGGGCGACGTCACTTCCACTCGGTAATAGCCGACCCTCATGCCCGTTAGCTGTTCACTCGGTACGGTGGGCTGCACGGTCCCCGTCTCGTCCGTCGTTCCGGTCGCGATTTCAACCAGGTCCGTCAGAAAGAAGTCGGGCACCATACGGACTTCCGCACCGACCAATGGCTGGCCATGATACGTGACCCGAAATTGGCGGTTCGTAAGTCCCATTCGCATCTGGCGATACATCGAGAATCGTTCGACGAGCTCTTCGCGGCTGAGCTGGCCGTTGCGGTCCGTATCGATGAAACGGGTACCGAAGGCGAGTCCAGGGGCCTCGACCAACTCCGTGGCGTCGACCATGGAGTTGCCGTTCTTGTCCAGTTTCTTCAGGATCGCCTCGGCGAATTCCGTTGGGGCCCACTCGGGAATCGATACCGCCGTGGGCTGGTGGCTACACCCTGCCAGCACGATTGGAATACTTGCTGCCAGAAGATTTGCGAGCTGCCGCGGATGTACAGTCATTGAGGTTGATCCGCTCCTCCTTACCGTGGTTTGCTCAAAAGCCGAAACAGGATCGGCTCGTCAGGCTCGGTAGGGTTCAATTCGTGTCCGAGAGTCGTCTCGGTGTTGTATCGTGCGGGCAATTTTGTGGAAGGATGAGTGACCTCGACGCGGTAAATGCCAGGTTGCACCACTTTCAGGCCTCGAACCTGCTGAGGCAATTGGTCATCGGCGACACCTAGGTGTGCGAATCCAGCTCCGTCGGTAACACCCTCGGCCACCTTGACGTGGTCACTCAGAAACGGTTCGGGTACGAATCGGATCGTTGCACTCGAAAGGGGACGGTTATCGAGCAGGACGCGGCAATCCAATGACATGAGCCCCGTGCCACGTGAGTACATTTCCTTTATGCGTGTGGCAATCTCCTCTTTCCCCAGGCGCTTGTCCCCTGTCGTGTCATACTTGGGGAACGCGGCCAGGAGGCCGCCGCACGTCGCCAGCTCCGACTCACTGAGCAGTTGGTCTCCGTCTTTGTCGTAGAGTGTTACGGCCGCCGCGGAGACCTGGTTGGAATCCACTGCAGGCGGCTTGACGAGCGGCCGACAGCCGAGAAGACAGGCGGCGAATCCCACGACATGGGCGATCAGCAGACACGGAAGCGGTCGAGCCCCCATCAGCGACAGTTCCTGGCCATGTTGTCGGGTAGATCCCGCGGCGCACTGAGAAAGACCCTGAACCGCATCACCTGCCTTGGCCTCCCGCCCCCACGGCACTTCGCTGCACCCGAGCTAGAAGACCGGGTCCCATGGCAATCTCAGGACTCGTCGGTGACGCGCCGGTCTTTTCGGTTGCCGTTGTACTTGTGAACTGTCGGGTCGATATCGTAACCGATGGCCCCCACATGTCCATCACACCAGGCGACGTGCCAGACCGCCGGATGAGCACTGCCGAATGGGTTCCCATCCTCTAACCCGCGAAGGTCCTGCCTGGGCGGAGTGGCCGTCGTGCGGAAATTATCATTGTTGTGGCCCGTGCACCACGTCTCATTGTCTCCGGTGTCGTGGCCATCGTAGTACCCTTGTGGGTCGAGGTACTTCTCTCCGCAGAAGTACGTCTTACTCGTGCCATCCAGGACGTGCCGCATTCGAACTTCGCTCCGGTGAAACGAGATCCCCGTGAGCTCAATGACAGGGTTCGCATTCGGGTCGATCAACCCAAGAGTATTGATGCATAATCGCCCGTTTCCGCTGAACCCACCGCCGATGGAATAATCACCCGCGTTCGCGGCATAGTCGCTGCGGCCAACCTGAATCGATCTGCCATTATTCGGCGCAGCATTGTTCGCAAATCGTCCCATGTGCTCACTGCATACAAAGACGCCGCGGCGCCGCGTTGGGCAGTTGATGATCGCGAGGGGGTCGATCAGCATCTGGCGGGCACCTTCCAACTGCACGCTGGTGTTTTGACTGCGATCTCCGTCCTTCGGCAGGCTGTGCTTGGCGACTTCCTCGATGAAAGGCAGAATGTTATACATCCACCCCCCTGGCTGCTCTTCGCCAAAGCCCCGATCGGCGTCTCCGACATAACTCCAGCCCCAGCCACCGGTTGGGAAATGCTTGATGTTGTTTTCGTGATTCAAGCCTGCGGTCACAAGTTGCTTGAGCTGGTTGGTGCACTGGGCACGCCGAGCCGCCTCGCGTGCCGACTGGACCGCCGGCAACAAGAGCGCCACCAATACGCCAATGATGGCGATCACAACCAGCAATTCAACGAGCGTAAAGGCACCGCGAGCGACTTCACGTAACGACCGCATAACATCCCCACACTCGTGAGTACCGTCGGAATCCCGTCCTGGATCCACCCCTTATCATAGCGATCTGACACCGGTATGCATCACCGGTTCGTTGGAATTCGCGCCCGCAATCACCACCTCCGGCGATGACGGCGTCCCGCAAGGCCGGTTCAACGGCCGCAAGAAATAATGGATAATTCGGTGCAGAAATCGCGTGACTTCGGGACCTTCTCGCGTTAAAGTGGTGCTTGTCAGGTGGGGATGGGGAGGCTCCCTCCGGAGCGGCATTCGGCCCCCAAGGGGAGACCGTCCAATCGAGGCTTTCGTCCGGGAAGACGTAGCGTGTCAATCTGTCCGTGACTGCCATGCCGGGCTGACGTCACGCCACGGGGCGCCTGGGTGGAATCAACCGCCGTACTGCGGCGATTGAGGCTCTAACGGAGCGATCGGGGGTCGTTACATTCGCGTTTGTCTTCTGGTTTTGATGGAGAAAGGTGGTGCTATGAGACGTTGGGTCATCGCATCCATGGCGGTAGCCACGGCTGTCGTCGCGGGAACCGTTAGTTCGGTGTGGGCAGTCAATCCAGTGAATACGGTTCAGTGGTTCGGAGGATCGGGCGGGGAGTGGAATACCTCCGGCGCCTGGCGAAACACAACAGCGTTTGTGACTGGCGACGCAGAAGCCCTCATGGGCCAGCGGAATGGTACCGACGGGATGAATAACGTCGATCCAGCACTCACCCGCGCGCGAAACATCGTCGTCGGCGGTGGCGCCACGGTGGAATACTATTGGCCAACGGGGGGCGGTGGTGGTCTCAGCGCCAGTGACTTCCGAGTCCGACAGGGAAGCAATCTCACGGTCAAGAGTGGAGCCACCTGGGTGCAGGATACCGACGCCACATACCCGGAAAATGCCTGGACGCGCATGGATCCGTCCAATCTGATCCTGGACGGCGGCACGTTCCGCAGATCGGGCGAATCTCCGGCCCTCGACGGAGGTGGGATCGTCCTCTTCGGCTCGTTCAATGACGATGCCAATTTTTCCACGTTGGCCCCCCCGGCCAAAATCAACGTCGCCGTCACCAATGGCGGCCGGATCGAGAACACGGGCCAATTGTGGTTCGGAACGGACGGTGAAACCGCGCCCAATACGCGTGTGAAATTCACGATGAACGGTGGCTCGATGGACCTCACCGGCGGTGGTATTGAAGTCAACAACAATGAACTGTTGGTTACCGCCGACATGGCCTTTTTCTACGACTACAACGAAGGGCTTGGGACCCCCAATAATGAGGAATTTGAGATCAACTTCACTGGTCCTGGCTCGATCACCGTCGATCAAGCGGGCATCTATGTCTACCGCCAGGATGAGTTTTCGAACTGGTCGGGAGGCACGGCACCCGTTTCCTACCAGGACCTGTGGAACCAGGGCATCCTGAAGGCCAATGGCGTGAGTGGTGCCACATCGACGCCAGGGAATTTCAACCAGTTCTTCACGGTCTCGGGATCTCCGGGGACGAACAATTACCAGCTGACCTCCAACGTGACTCCTATCCAAACGGTGGAATGGGTAGGCGGATCCAGCGGCGAATGGAATAACGCGAACGCCTGGCGGAACACGTCGACCATGACGACGGGTGATGCAGAGGCCCTCATGGGCCAGCGGAATGGTACCGACGGGATGAATAACGTCGACCCAGCACTCACCCGCGCGCGAAACATCGTCGTCGGCGGTGGCGCCACGGTGGAATACTATTGGCCAACGGGGGGCGGTGGTGGTCTCAGCGCCAGTGACTTCCGAGTCCGACAGGGAAGTAGCCTCACGATCAAGGACGGAGCCACCTGGGTGCAGGATACCGACGCCACGTACCCGGAAAATGCCTGGACACGCATGGATCCTTCCAATCTGATTCTGGATGGCGGAACCTACCGCAGAACGGGCGAGTCGCCCGCCGGTGACGGAGGCGGGATCGTCCTCTTCGGCTCGTTCAATGATGACGCCAACTTCTCGACCCTGGCGGCCCCGGCCACCATCAATGTCGAACTCAAGAACGGCGGTCGGATCGAGAACACAGGACAATTGTGGTTCGGCACCGATGGTGAAACCGCACCGGGGACACGCGTGACATTCACGGTCAACGGTGGCACCATGGACCTCACCGGCGGTGGTATTGAAGTCAACAACAATGAACTGCTGGTTACCGCCGACATGGCCTTTTTCTACGACTACAACGAAGGGCTTGGGACCCCCAATAATGAGGAATTTGAGATCAACTTCATCGGTCCAGGTTCGATCACGGTCGATCAGGCGGGCATCTATGTCTACCGCCAGGATGAGTTTTCGAACTGGTCGGGAGGCACGGCGCCTGTTTCCTACCAGGACCTGTGGAACCAGGGCATCCTGAAGGCCAATGGCGTGAGCGGAGCCACGTCTTCGCCAGGCGACTTCAACGATTACTTCACCGTTTCGGGAATGCCTGGAACGAACGACTATATTCTCAATTCGCTGATCCGCCTGGCGTGTGATTTCAACTCGAGCGGTGCATGTACGATTGCCGATATCGATGCACTGGTAATGGAGATCGTGGCCGGCGGTACGAATCCGATCTATGACCTGACCGGCGACGGGATGGTCACACTTGCGGATGTCAACAGTTGGCTTTCCCAGGCGGGCGAGCAGAACATTGGACCGGGCGAATCGTACCTCGTCGCGGATGCCAATCTGGATACCGTGGTGGACGGGACCGATTTCGGCATCTGGAACGCCAATAAGTTCGCGGCGAGCGGAAAATGGTCAAAGGGTGACTTCAACGCGAGTGGCTCGACCGACGGCTCGGACTTCGGGCTCTGGAATGCGAACAAGTTCACGTCCTCGGACATCGCTGCCGTTCCGGAACCAGCTTCGTTGGCGTCGGGCGTCCTGGCCCTGATCGTCTTGCGTTCGCTGCTTTCCCGTCGTCGGTAGCACGTCCGACTGAGCTTTCGCCTTGGCGTGAACGTCAAGACATTGAAAATGGGGACGGCCCTTGGGTCGTCCCCGTTTCCTTTGGCGGCGGCCCGCCCGCGACCTGGGTGCGCGGCGTTTCTTGCGGAGCGATTCCTGGCCTTCCTTGCTCGTAATCTGCGTCCTGGCCAGGGCATCCACGTCGTCCAGTGTGAGTTGAGTGGCGCAGCCAGTTCACGTGGTTCCGACCAGACGTCCCCTTCATCGGCCGGTCGACATCATGCGCGGAAGGGTCTACGGTTGATTCGCGACGAATTGCCAAGTACGATATCGGCTCTAAGTCTGGCGTGAAACTTGAGAAGAGGCCTCATGATGTGGCGCGTCGCAATCGGCAAGAGCCAGTTTCGCCGGATGCCACGCAGAGCGTTCACGCTTGTCGAACTGCTGGTCGTCATCGCGATTATTGGCGTGTTGGTTGCGCTGCTCCTGCCAGCCGTGCAGTCTGCGCGCGAGGCCGCTCGGCGCGCCCAATGCACGAACCATGTCAAGAACATCGCGCTGGGGACATTGCTCCATGTCGATGCCCAGCGGTCCTTCCCATCGGGCGGCTGGGGGTACGACTGGACGGCCGATGCGAATCGCGGATTCGGCCCCGATCAACCAGGATCGTGGATCTACAATACGTTTCCCTATGTGGAGGAATCGGCACTGCGCGAGCTGGGACGCGGTCAATCCGTCACGGCCCCGGCATTTCGTCAGGCAAGCGAACAGCTTCATGGTACCGCCCTGTCCCTCTTCCATTGCCCGTCGCGGCGACCAGCGAGGCGGTACATCGCCGCCTGGTACACGCCTCCCCCAGTCCACGAGCAGCCTTGGATTGCACAGTTCGCCAGGACGACCGGTGTGGGGAAGAGTGACTACGCCGCGAATTCGGGGGACTCACGGGAATACGCCGGTGACAACTTCAACCGACCCTCCAGCTATGCCGAGGCGTCCGATTTTACATGGACTCCCACCGGCTACTGCAACTTCAATGACCGAAACCCGCGCATCCGCCTGTTCCTCAATTTCTGCCAGACGGGAATCATGTATCACCGCAGCAAGCTCCGTCCAGGTCGGATCGCGGATGGTGCCTCGAAAACCTATCTCCTCGGAGAAAAATACCTGCATCCCCAGGCGTATGACTGCAAGGCCACGACCGGCATTGGCTGCACTTGGGGAGATAATGAATCAATGTACACGGGATACGAATGGGACAATCACCGTGTCGCGTGGGGACTTCAGTCCGAATTTGCCGTGGAGTACTATCAACCCCGCCAAGACACCGGAGGTGTCGAAAATCGGGGCGCATTCGGTAGTGCTCATCCCGGAGCCCTGAATATGGCCTTTTGCGACGGGTCGGTGAGGACGGTTCCCTACTCCATCGATGCCCAGACCCATGGCCATCTCGCCAACCGATTGGATGGTATGGTCGTCGACGACGCGACGTACTGATGGATGAGACTGCCCGGTACGATCTCACGGCATGTCCAGCGCGATGCAGGTGGCTCGCAACCCTGGTCGCTTGAACCAACCCAGCAGCCTACGATTCCACAAGGGTTGCTATTTCGAGCGAAGCGCAAAGACCACGCGATTACCCACGATTTCGGGGACGTCAAAGGCAACTTCCTGACCGATCGTCGTCTGAGCGTTGTACTGGGCCGGGATGACCTCCCGGCCCTGGTCCGCTTTGGAGATTCGCACCCGGTAGAGTCCCATGTACATGCCTGGCGGGGTACTGGGATCCTGTCTTGCATCGGGTGGGATGGTGGCGCCCCCCCGGCCCGTGGCGTTCGTCACTGCGCTCGCGGCCTTGAAATCGTCCCCGAGAAACGGCTCGGGTTCGAAAGTCACCGTCGCCCCCTCCAAGGGCTTGCCATCCAGCGTCACGAGAAATCCAAATGACGTAATTCCCACACCGGTGGCCTTCCAATTCTCAATCCGTGCCGCGATTTCCTCGGCGGTCAGACTCCGGTCGCCATCAGAATCACCACTGGCCAGAGCCGCTTTCAGGCCGGGGGCTGCGTCCAGCTCCTGAACGTCTAGTTTTTCATCGCCGTTGGTATCGTACGACGCGATCGCCGCTCGACTCACCGATGCGGAATGAATATCTGGCGGCCTGACCGGTGTCGGTCCTCGCATGCACGACGAGCAGGCAATGCCAAGCAGTAGCCATGCCAGCCAGACAGTACACGGAGATGCTCGACGACCTGCCATCACGTACGACCCCTTGGAAAACCCGTGCGATCGGTCAGGACCACCGGTACGATTGGGTTTTCAACCAGCAACCACACCGGATGGGCATGCCACATCGTAATCTCCGCCTCTGATGAGACGCCGCTGATCTCTTTGGCCAGCAGCTCGCAGATTTTCTGTTGCACGGCAATTGGAATTCCCGCATTGCCATTTGTCGATACCCCCATCGGGGGACCCTGGCCTGCTACGCAGGTCCGTGGAATGATCGATACCAAGCGGCGCGTGAGCGAGGAGGTATTCCCTCCCCTCGCGTACGTATTGTGATGTTGCTCGCTCCGTACCCTCTCTCCCAAGGCAATGGCGGCTTCACCACGTCTTGGCAGAGAGGGCCAAGTGAGGGAGTGAAATGAGCGAGTCGTCCCACTTCAAGGCACCCTCACCCAATGCCGTGACCGATTTCCTATTGCCGCGAATACCAAAGGCCTGCCCCCTCTCCCCCGTCCCAGTCCGCTGGGATGGGGGAGAGGGTCGGGGTGAGGGGGCGGGAGCAGGATGTGCAAATTCAAGACTCAATCTTTGGGCTACGTGACAGCGTATGTTGTTCCGCGAACCTACTTCGAATACGATGTCAAGGAATGACACGACGAGCACTGAGCCGCTTCACGACAGCGTATTCGCCAAGCCCGTGGAATGTGGCATCGGGCCATTGCATTCCCCGATTCGCAAGGAGATCAGTCGATGTATCCTACCGGACTTTCGCTCACTCGCCGTGCTCTCTTGAGCGGGGGACTGGCCATTGGGAGCACCGCGATCGTCGTTCCGGGCGCGTTCGCCGAGGTGTTGGTCGCGACACCGCCTCAGACGGAGGGGCCGTTCTACCCGAACAGGCTCCCCCTCGACACGGATAACGATCTGCTCATCATCAACGACGGCATCACACCATCGATCGGTGAAATCACACACCTGACCGGTAAAGTCCTCGACGCCAAGGGAAACCCGATCCGAAACGCCCTGGTCGAGATATGGCAGTGTGACGGCAATGGCGTTTACTTGCACACGGCGGACAGCGACGGCAAGAAGGATCAACAGGACAAGCACTTTCAAGGATTCGGACGGTTTCTGACCGGCTCGACCGGAGAATACTACTTCCGGACGATCAAGCCAGTGCCTTACCCTGGCCGGACGCCACACATCCATGTCAAGATCAAGCAGGGGAACAAGGAACTTCTCGTAACGCAGTGCTACATCAAGGGGCACCCCGGCAACAAGAAGGACGGTATTTGGAGAAGCATCCGAGACACCCGAGCTCGCGATTCCGTGACTCTCGACTTCGCTCCCATCCAGGAATCCAAGATCGGCGAACTGGCAGCGTCGTTCACGATCGTGCTCGGATTCACGCCGGCAGGCTAGTGTTTGCCACGTCACGCGGTGGACTTCGTCGGACCACAGCGAACGTGGCGATTCCGTCGGCACGATAGCAAGACCATCATGCTGCCCGCTGCGAGCCATGAAGGTTCCGGAACCGGGACCATGACGAAGCCCGTGACTTGTCCCTGGAACAACCCTCGGCCCGTGATCACGCCATTGTTCCCAATACCCAGCGCAGCATTGGAAGTTCCCCCGACAAGGTCCCAGCCAACCGCCGAGACGGGCTCCAGAAGATCCTGCAGCCGATAGGTGTCCATCCCGTCGTAGAGGAATGGAATCGAAGTCGCCGACGACATCGATCCGACGACCCACCCGTTGTCATTGACCCCGCGGGCGCCGCCCGTAGTTGTGCCCGGCAGGAGCGGCACCTCGGACATGCCGACCGATTGCGACCAGACGAATGCACGCGCATCCACACCGCTGTTGAAACTGCTGGACCCCGCAATCAGACCATTGCTACTGAGCGCAAACGCAATCGCGCTGTTATGCCCCAGCGACGTCAAGGCGCCGATGTCGGTGGCTTGCGTATTGCCAGGGTCCAAGTAGAAGCCTTTGGTAACAGCAGCATTGGTTGGGTCGAGCGCCTGTCCGACCACGCGACCGGCATCATTAATGGCGTACGCGGTTCTCAGCAGTCCACCGTTGGGCATCGTCTCTGGGATCACAGTTCCACCCGACATCAGCGAGTAGAGGGAGGCACGTTCCAGGGTGCCACCGCCGACGGATCCGACCGCCACATTGCTGTTATTCACGCCAAATGCCCGACCCAGCGATTCGCCCGCTGGTAGGGGCAATGGTGTGACGGTCATGGAGTCGGTCCAGATCAGCGGCAGCGGACTCGAACCAAAGAAGGTGGTGGCCCCCGTTCCCACGACCACGCCCGCGTCGTTGGCGTCCTGTACCAGACTGAACGCACGACCTGGAAAACCAGCCAGTGGCAACGTTCCTCCTCCCTGACTCCAGCGAATACCATTGGCGCCCGAAGTTCCTCCAACAACATTCCCGTCGGCGGAGATCCCCTGGCCATTACTGTTCGCCTGCCCTGATAATGACAGCGGAACGATCTGATACAGAAGCTGCGCGTTCAGTGCGGAATCGAACGCGGAGGCGGCTCCAAAGAGGATGCATGCCAGACCGAGCGGGCCCCAGCTACCGCGTCTGCGTCGCAAACACCACAGGGGACGCCGAGATGCTCCGGAATGAGTCGATGTCATTGGTTCATCCTCTCTGAATCTGCGTACTGTGTCTGGACCGGGCCGTCAGTGTAATCGCTCGCGGCCCTGATTTCCAGCAAGAAGTTCTGGCGACGTAGAACGGTAACTGCAGAAATCCAGGTCTGGAATTCGGGTTTTCTTGGACGGGTCCCGAATTCGTCAAGTTCGGGGAGATTCAGGGGCGTCCGTACGCTGTCCATCACGACCGTCCACCGTCTTCCCTTGCGTCCCGCATCGCCACGTCATGATGGATAGTACCAGCAATGCCATCGCGCCCAGAAGGTACTCATATTGGTGCGCCATCGCAACCGCCATGAGCCGCCTGTCATGGTCGAAAGTTTCCTTACGCTCTTCCAGCGGAATCGTACTTGCAATGGCAAGAACGGCCAGCAGAATGGTCATCATCAGGAGCCACAGGACAAGGCAAGCAATTCGAGCCCATTTCAGTATGCGCGCCGGTTCCAAGGGGCACGGTCGCAGGTGATTGACCGTTGCCACGATCACACCGGCAATCGCGCCAAACCACCACGAGGCGGCAACGCCCCAAACAACGGCCAGTATCCATGAATTGTTGGTCGGGACGATTCGTGGATGATACACGCTAAAGTAGTCAACCGCGACATTCGCCGTCACCGCGTCCAAGCAAATACCCAGCAGGCAGGCCAGGCCGATAAACCCGGCCACGATGGTCACAAATCGCCGAAGGGGTGCGGTCACAATACAGCCCATTTCGAGGGACAAGAGGATCGAACTCGACTGCTCGCACGTTGGGTCGCCCCTTTCCCGTGCTCCGGACCAGAAACCTTGCCAATTCCCCCACTGGTCCCCCTCGCAGAGCACCTAGCTGAATCCCTCAGCCGGTCACAGGGCACGTCACGGCGATCTGCGAGGAAATCTGATCGATTACGGTCCACCCAAGATCCACTGCTTCGCGGCTTCCGTCTCTCCCGACGGGAAACGCTTGATCTCAGCCGACACGAAGTGTGAGACCAGGTGCTCAGCCACCTTCCCGAGCGCCGAATCCGTCACGACGGCGATCTTCTTGACATGTCGGTGATGGTCGTGCACGAAGCGAAAATGCGATGCCATCGCCCCGAGGCTTTCCCATCCGGGGAAGGACGGAGCTTCGATGACAATGCCTGCGAGGTCGCCCGTCGATTCGATGTGCGGATCGACAGAGCTCGCGATCTTTACAAAATCTTCGACCGTCAGCGCGGACTTGGGTCGCACGTACAGGATCGAATGTACGGTATCGAGATCGTGTTCGATCATTGAATCCCTCCCGGACTTGAAAAGTGGGGCCGCCAGCGACTGGTGGTAAATCACTTGATTTCAGCCATGCTGTATCGATCCGGATCTTTTCTTGTGTGTGTGATTCCGAATTGAATCAGCGACTGCTGAGCCACGATTGTACCACGATGGGCAATCGCTTGCGTGAATGACCGACCATCGGGCAGCGCATTGTCCAAGTTGGCGTGGTTGATTTGGAAGACAAACGACTCAAATTCTTTGAGAACAACGAACGCCTCGTCCAGAAGCGGCGGTGAAGACTTGCCACGGGAAACTCCGCTGGCCGCCGGTTCCGGTGCCTGCGATGGTTCGGCCACCGTTTGCTCTAATGTGCCGTGACGCAGGAACGCCTTGATCGAGGATCCGAACTCCGGATTCGTGAGCGTGGTCATGTGATTTCCCCCATCGATGACCTTAAGTTCCCCGCGGCCAAGGGCCTTTCGAGCGGCCGCCACCTTATTCTTCACATGGTCGGACTCATTCCCGCCGTGGATGAACAGCATCGGGGCCTTGCAATTCTTCAATTCCTCCTCCGTCACCGCCAGAGTCTTGTATCCGCGCCCGGCCGCAGCAAAGGCCTTCACGTCTTTTCCCGCGTAAGCGAATTTGGCAATCGCCTTCGCTTGCTCGTCAGTCAGCTTCAATTCCTTGGGTGACACCGCCAGAATGTACTCTCCCAGGTCTTTGTCCTCGTCGACCAGTCTGGCAAACAGTTCGACCTCGGAAAAATCGGAATCCTTCACCTTCCCGAGAATCGGGGCTTGCCCGCCGAATACGATGCTCCGGATCCGATTCGGGCACGAGGCCGCCACCTTGCCAGCGACGAACGACCCGCTCGAATAGCCCACCAGGTGGGCCTTCTCGATCTTCAGGTGGTCGAGTAACCGAATGACGTCGGCGGCGACGTCGGCATCGTACTTCGCGGCGTCATGCGGTTTGTCGCTCTTGCCGTGCCCACGCAAATCCAACGCGATCAACTGATACTCTTTGGTCGCCGGGTTGGAATCGAGCGGCCCCCACATGCCCGAGTCGCTCATCCAGCCGTGGATCAGGACGACCGCCTCCCCGTTTCCTTCCGTGACGTACCGAATCTTGACACCGTTCGAGTCGAATACGTCGTCAGCCGCACCAACCCGTCCGCGCACGAGACAGCATCCGACGAACACCATTGCCAGCAATTGGACCTTCATGAAGAACATTCTTCTCAATGGGGTAACCCGGTTGTTCCGAGCATCGAACGCGGAGCATGCGCCCCGACGGCTGGTAACAATTCGACGCCGGGCGTTCGATCTTGGCGTCGAGCGGCCATGTGCCACCAAACCACGACATTCTCCAGGTGGGCACATGACTCCTCGAGGGACGAACGCCACACATCACCGGGCCTCGGCCAGAGGCGCGGCAAACGTGATCCCCCGTGGCCCGTTGCCCCGGACACACCGAAGTGGCGAAGATCCATGGTCAAGACGCTCACCACATCGTTGCATCCGCTGTTTCTGCGTACCTTGGCTACTCGGGTGAGCCTTCGAGCCGGGCCGCCGCACTCGCCGACATGCCAGTCGCGGCGCGGCGCAACAGGCTCTCGCGCCAACTGCCCGAGAGGAGCGGGCATTCGGCCAATGATCGGGCCGCGGCCAAATCCTGCTTGCTGAAGTGCATCACCTCGTTGGCCACGGCCACGCTCCACTCCGGGTGCGGACGTTCCACCAGCCCGAGCCTCATCCCCGCCTCGACGGCCCCCTCACGTAGCACCCGCAGGTACCAGCCCGTGCGACCGGTCTGCTGGACCTGAACGGCGAGATCCTTCACCCGCCATCGCTGCGTCAGCTTCCAACACGGCTGCCGAGGCTGGGATACCTGCACCAGCGCGTCGCCAATCTGGAACACGTCGCCGATGCACACGTCCCCCTCCAGCCTCCCGCTCGTCGTAAAGTTTTCCCCGAACGCCGCCGCCGGCAATTTGGCAATTCCGAGCGCGGCCTGCCAATACGCGTAATGTTCTCCCGGGTACACGTTCACCGCCTTGTCCGGCCCGCCGTGGAACTGCAGATCGGCCTGACCATCGCCGGCGAGGTTGGTCTGCCCCAGCCAGACCGGCCCATCGACCGGTTCCTTAAAGAATCCGGTCGTCCACTCCTTGTCCATCGCATCATAGGCGTCCGTCCGGCCGTGCGTCCGAGGTAGCCCGACATTCAGTGAAATCAGTTCCACGACCGACATGCCCCTGCTTTCTGTCGCCGAACGACCAGGTGAACCTGCCCGCGGCCAACCGACATCGATTTCAGTAGCCGCCCGGCCCGAGGCTCCGGGTGAAGCGTTGGTTCGGGCCCGAATCGCATGGCGATCTAGCCATCGCTCGTTGTCAGCCCAGTGATGCTCCTGTCCGTGCTCGTAATCGACTCGGAAACCATCATACCATGCGGGCGACTCCGAGTGACGGTCCGATCGTCTCACCAGGCGAGTCGCCATTACCACGATCCGCCTTGAAATCGCCTTTCTTGGCCCCGCTGGCAGTCCCGGCCATTGCGCCGGAAGTTGCAATTCTCTTCGATTACGCGCACGAGCACGGTCCGACTCCTGCGGACTGATTCGGTGGAGCGCCAGGATCGACGTTACGATCATTTCCATCACCAGCCAATCCACGGCTCATCAACTTTACAACGCTGGCAATCCACATGAGGGCACCGAGCGCGCCGGAGATGTAATAGACAACTCGGTTCGTATGGAGTCTGACCCCGGAGGCCAGCGCGAGAAAGTAGATGCCGATAGCTACCAGCGGGATGAAAAAAAGGAGCAGGTAGTGAAGCGATTTTACTTCACCATCGAAAGCGGAAATCGCATCGGGCCGCGATTCAACAAGGCGGTTCTTGTTCAAGGCCAGGAATGTGATGGCCATCAAGGGCGGCAGAACTCAGATCGCTTTCGGCTCGGCGGGCACAGTGATGAAGGCATAGTAGAGCAACGTTACCACACCGAGAAACCACAGTTCGACTTTGCTCGGTTGGAACACGAATGGCATCACGCGATTGTAAAGCCAGTGAGCAAGAATCAGAAACGCACTGGTGCAGAACGCGAAGGCGGAAAAGCGAATGAAAAGAACGTCGATCTTTCCGGCATCCAGTAGGGCCTTCATCGCCAACCTGGTGATCTAAAAACGCCCCGCGTCCACATCCCGCAAGAATCCGATGACGCCGTCGAAATAGACCCTCTGGTCGTCATACATCGCCATATGGCTACCGCTCGGACAAAGAAGGAATCGCCCCCTTTGTACTTTGCGAGCCATCATTTCCATGTGTGCCGGATCCATCGTGTCGTACTGCGCGCCAATCACCAAGGTTGGAACGGTGATCTTCCCAAGGTCTTCGGTTCGATCCCAATGGAGCAGTTTTCCGCTGGCAGCAAGTTCGCTTGGCCCCTGCATGGGTACGTAGATCGCCCTGTTCAGATGGTGGAAGGACCGTTGAACCGGGTCCGGCCACTCCGCTGCTGGTATTCGCAGCAGATGCTGCTCGTAATGATGTGGTATCAGCAGTTCCATATAGCGAGGTTCCTCGGTCTTCCCAGTCGCTTCAAGCCGCTGGATCTCCGCCAGCGCTGTCTGGTCCATCGCCGGCATCAGTACGGTCCTGGCATAGTCGTTATAGGCCGGGATACTCGCCATCATGTTGGAGATGATTAGCCCCCGCAGGTGCTGTTGATACTCGAGCGCGTATTCCATCGCAAGAATGCCGCCCCATGAGTGCCCGAGCAGATAGAAGTTATTCCGATCGAGCCCCAACGCTCGTCGTACCTGTTCCACTTCTTCCACGAACCGTGACGTGTTCCATAGTTCTGGCTCGCTGGGTTGGTCGCTGTAGTATGAGCCCAGCTGGTCGTAATAGTAGTACTCGATGGCGCCCGCCGGAAAGTAACTGTCGAAGGCCTCGAAGTACTCGTGTGTCATTCCAGGCCCGCCATGCAGCAGCAGGACCTTCATCGTGGGATTGTTTCCGACACGTTTGGTCCAGACTCGGAACTCTCCCTTGGATGTCTTGATTGGAATCATCCGAACGCCACCAGTGAGCTGATCGCTACGCCCGGTGTAATCCAGGTAACTTGAGACGGTTGTCTGCGTGGCCCGGCGGTCCCTACAGGCCAGCGGCAACATCAAGCAGAGTGCCAGCACTAGAAGCCGTTTCATCGGAACGTTCGCATGCATCGAGACCTCGCCGTTGTGCCGGTCGGCTAACGCGTTGAAACTCAAAGAACGACGTTGCCCGTCCCTCCCGCACAACGCCTTGTTCGGCGGCATGATAACGCACGCACGCTCTTAGCGCCGCGCGTCGACGACCAGGTTTACGGGCTGACCAACGTGGATTGTACCTGTTTGCACAACGGTCCCATAGACGCCCGCGTTGTTGTCGTTCAGCTCGACGACTGCCTTCATCACTCGCGCGTCTTGCTTGCCCGTGTCCGGATCGAGGTTGAGCATCATGCAACGCGCGTCGCGCGCCGTGACGCTTACAGCCGGTCCTGATCCGCAGTCGCCGAACACCAACGTCCCGCGAAGCCACCCATCCTCCAGAAACGGATCGGGGTCGCGCGTCTCAAGCACGATGTTGGCTCGAAATCGCCTGCGATCGAGGTCCACTCCCGCCGTACGACCGATGCCCGCAATGGTCGCCAGACTAATCACCGATACCGGGCCATCGTCGAAGATCCCCTGTCGGAGCTGCATTAATTCCACGCCATTCCCGAAGCGCTCGGCGATTTCGGTAGGGAGCTCTATGCCGCGAATCTCCAAGAGCGCTCCGGCCGGCGTCCGCACGTGCGTGGGCAGCGGCTCGCCCGTACTCTCGTTGAGACCGACTGGGTGGTACAAAAGGAGTTCCGGGACACGGCTAGCGGTTAGCCACGGGAAGCCGCTGTCATCTCCCAAGCGCCGGAAGGCGAAACGCCGATCGCCAGCGAGACCGTGCCATCCGAGGAACGCCGACTCCGTCGTGACACCAGCCATCGACTTGATTGGATACCGAACCAGTTCGCAAATACGTCCGAGTTCATTCGTCATACGACCGCCAGCCGTCATCGCGCACGCTCCGATCCGTCCATCGCAACTCACAAGTTGTTCTGCGCTGCGCGACGCCAGGTGAACTCCAACGACGCATCGTGACCCTCGCCGCGGACGCGACAATTCCATGAGCAAATGCCGTTCGGTATGCAACGGAGCATGGGATCATTTTCTTTAGTGGCATAAGGAAGGCAGTAACCGGGCCGCCGCGAAGGAACTATGATTTCGCAATCCGTGTGACCGGCGGCTTCGGTTGACCGCTTGGTCAGACCACATTCTAGTTCTTGCGAGCACCCTGAAGAACGCCTGAGATTCGGTGAAGTCCATATTCATTTGCATAAACCAATGCGGTCTTTCCTTTGGAATCTACGGCGTTAATGTCGGCACCTGCCTGAAGCAGTAACTCGGTGACCTCCGCGCAATCGTTGTGTTGCGTGGCATTCATGATCAGTGGCGTCATCTGATAGAATTTCGAACCTGCCTTCAGATTCCGAGAATTCACATCCGCTCCGCGACGTAACAAGAGTTCAACCGTTGCCGGGGCGTGTTCGCTGGCCCAGTGGAGCGGCTTACCGCCATAGCAGTTAATCTCATCTGCGTTAATGGCTGCGCCCGCGTCCAGCAACACGTCCACGATCTCGACAAAGCCGTTGTGGGCCGGCCAATGCAACGGTGTATCGCCAATCCAGCCGCGCTGATGTACGGACAGAGGATCGGCAGCGATATGCTTGCGGACAAGATCCAGCCAGCCTTGTCTTGCGGCAAGATGTATGGTGACGCCAAGCCCATTCGTACCGACCGCTTTTTCTGGAATCTCATGCAGGAAGTAATCAACGATGTGCTGATGATGTTTCCAGGCGGCCTGAATGACAGGAGGGTACGTGCTCATCGGGTTGGTATAGACTTCAGCGCCCCGCTCGACCAGCAACCTGCAGATTGGCAACTGCCCGCTGGCGGCGGCACACTGGAGCGCCGTCCAGTGATCATCAGCGCCTCCTTCACGAGCATGCACGAGACCGGGATCGCCATCAAGCAGGCCGCGAATCGCCTCGAGGTCACCAGCGACGATGTGCGGGAATATTGCTTGAGTGATCATATTAGGCAACATGTGAATTGGCTTGGCGATGGCGGTAACAGGGTCGCAACCAAAAAACCATGGTGCCACAGCCCGCGCGATCGGCGGCTTCCGCTCACCAGTTTGTTCTCGAAAGTCCGTATGTCCTGGTTGGAATGGAATCGCAATTCGAGAACAGCCTTGGACCCTGTCGGAATTCAGCTCAATTGTTGCCCGAAAACGATGCGATGCCCATCGGGCGTTACAATCGCGAATTCACGCATTCCCCATGGCTTATCACCAAGCGGGTGCCATACCTCGACGTTTCTTGCCACGAATTCGTCGTAAAGGGCCTCTGCATCGACAACGTGCAGATATGCGAACCAAGAATGATCTGAAACGGTGGCCATTGGTAGGATGCCCGGGCAATCGCCAATTCGCAAATGGCATGCGCCGCGACTTAGGAAGGACCAGCCCTCAACACTCATGTCCTCAGTAAACCCGAGAGTGTCCACGTAAAACCGCTTCGACGTTTCAAGGTCGTTGACGGCTAAGACAAAGGTCGACTTTTGGATCTCTGCCAAGTTGCGGCTCCGTACGCGCAGTACAAAATAGGGTGAAACGACTCGCAGTCTGCGCTGTCAGCTTCTGTCCCGCGAACGGCCAAGCTGACCAGGCCGCCGCAGTCAGCTCTGACATTCCATTGGGACCTGATCGGTGACTCCGGTCCAGCGTATGGCTAGTTGCTTTGGTATTCCGTCTGTGTGTCTCTTCGCCTGGCGAGCTCACTCGTGTAACGCAGCCCCAGCGAAGATGCTCGAGCTATTGCCCAGTCCGTCAGTCTTGTTCTTCCAGCTGGTGGGGACTCAACGTACAAGAGATTCGCCATCAGCCCGGCGATTTCATCCCGCGTGATCATAACATCACCAACAAGCTTGCCTAAGACCCACCCGACCGCATATCCGATGGCGGGCGGGACCGAGAGAACTGGGCGTTTTGTGCCGATGATCTTGCCAACGGTTTCAGCCAATTCCCTGTACGTAAACGTCTCGGGTCCGATGGCATCAATCACACGATTCCGGCGGTCGCGTCCCTGCACGACGGCGATTTCGGCTAAGTCGTCAACGTAGATAGGCTGGAGTTTGTAACGACCGTCGCCAAACACGCCAAATATCGGCAAGTGCCGCAAGACCCACGCTATGTTGTTCACGAGGATGTCTTCCTTGCCAAACAGCACCGTTGGCCGCAGGATTGCGTGGGACAAACCACTCTCGACCAGTGAACGTTCGAGACGTGCTTTGCCGCGGAAATACTCGAGCGGTGAATCCTCTGATGGATTGGTAATGCTCACATGAACCACGCGCTCGACCCCATCCGTTCTTGCAGCATCGAAAAGCACCATCGTGTTTCGCACAGCATCGGCGTGGCTAAAGGCCCGGTGGTTGAATCGCACCCAGTACGTGTTGTAGAGGACGGACACGCCACGGAGCGATTTCGTCAGTTTCTCTGGTTCGTCGAAATGGAAGGGACTCGCCCGTACGCGCTCGCCAAAGGAATTCTTGCGGTGGACGGAGTTCGTGAGTGTGATCACGCTCTCACCCTCGGAGAGAAGGCGCTCCGTGATGTACTTGCCGGAATAGCCAAATGCCCCAGTTACCGCGTGGATGCCGTCGTGTTTCATCTCTGCAACGAATGCCCCCACTCAGCCGCCGGGCCGGCTGGAATGACGTCATGCCTCGGAAAGCGGTCTTGGCGGCCCGGTCTGCCGCAGCGACTTGTTCGTCCCTGCTACGGGAGCCTCTCCATGGCCGCCTTTGCCTCGGCGAGTCCTACACCCGTATGCTCCCGATACAACTTGATTGCTTCCACATTTCTGCCCGCCCTGACGAGCGCCTGAGCTTCCTGCTCCGCGACGGTGCCGATGACGAGCCCCGAGTACTTCAACAGCGCGTGGAGTTTGCGTTCCACGCGGGCTACACAGTCCGCGGTGCGAGCCACCCACCGGAAGGCCAAGCCGAAAGCTAGGAGGATCAACCCACTGGCAATTGCTGCAATCGTCTCGGCCATCGAATGCGCTCCCCTTTCGCCTTCTCTCGCCGCCGAACGACCAGCATCACCAGGCAACGGCCAGTGACGCGACGATGGTGATTCCCCGCGGCCCGTTGGTCCGGCAAATGCGCCGGTTAGGGGCATTTCGAACACGCCCCAGGTCTCGGGTCCTTGGATCTTCGTCGACCTACAAGGAGAATGTCAAGCACATGATGGAATCCAGGGATGGCAATGCGGAACCGGCAAGACGCTAGCCGTTCTTTCGGTTCGCAAGATCGGCGAGTGCAATCCGGGACTGGCATTCGAGGGTCAAGGCGGTGTCACGAACGCAGGGCTCAGCAACCGTTACGGAGCGGCAAATCGGTTTGCCAGGAGTCGAACTGCGTTGGACGTCGCCTCTCCCACATCCGAAACGCAAAGCCGCCTGGCAGAGGAAGATTAATTGAGCTCCCCTAACGTTTCGGATCAGTGGGCCGTGAGTTGACTTTGCCAAACCCAGTGCATGCGGTTGTTCTGTGAGGTGAGCATTGCGAGCCGTCGGCATGACATAAGCTGAACATGTCTCAACATGCTATAAACCTGCTTCAGTCTTCTCCTTCGATCTCCTTTTGAACCGGCCGCCGGTGACAGCGGTCTGTAAAGGTGAGTCCGGCAAGGGGACAAGCCTATGCGGCGCACGGCGGAAGCGATTTACGAGGAGCTGCTGGTCCTGCGCTGCCGCCGCGGTGAGAAGGCCGCCCTGGACGAGCTGGTCCGGGTCTGGGAAAAACGGCTGTTCTACTTCATTCGCCGGCTGGTGGACAACGAGGCCGGCGCCTGGGACGTGCTCCAGCAAACCTGGGTCCGCGTGATCTCCGGCATCGGCGCGCTTCGGGAGCCACGCAGCCTCGGCCCCTGGTTGTACCGCGTCGCCCGCCATGCCGCGTTCGACCACGGCCAGGTCCGCGCCAACTACCACCGGCTGCTTCAGGACTACCCGGCAGTCCCGCCGGCTGAGGAAGACCGCGGCCACAAGGATTTCGAGAACGCCGAGCAGGTCCACCACGGCCTGCTGCAGCTCCCTCTGCCGCACCGCGAAGTCCTCACGCTCTTTTTCCTGCAGGACTTCTCGATCGAAGCCATCGCCCAGGTTCTGGACATCCCGGCCGGGACGGTCAAATCCCGGCTGTACCATGCCAAAATAGCGTTGCGTACCGTCCTGGGAAAGGAGTACTGAGCCATGCCGCGCGAACCAAGGTTGCGAGATCGGCTCTGTGAGCTGGAACCCCATAACCCGCAACTTCGGGAGCGCTATCTTCAGGAGATGAAAGCCATGCTCGAAAAAACACTCACATTGCGCGGGAAACTGTTCCTGGCAGCCGTGCTCGTCGCCTCCCTCGCCATCACGGTCTTCTTGGCTGTCCAGGCGCTGATCCACGTTGAATTGCCGGCCCTGGCTCGCCTCGGCCTGGCCGGGGGGGCGGTGTTCGCGGCGGCCTGGGCTGCCCTGTGTGGGCGCGCCCTTCGCCGGGGCACCTGGGTGCTGCGGATCGAGCCGGCGGTGATGGCGGGTCTCTTCTGGGGATTCGCCGTCTTGCTGGAGACCTGTTTTCTTGTCCTGGCGCCCCAGTTCCCGGACCACTTCCAGGCGACCGTGGCCCTCTTCTCTGGACTGGTCATCCTCATCGGGGCGGGCGTCATGATGGTCTGCGTGCGCGTCCAGCAGGCCGAATTGCAGACGCGGCAGGCCCTGGTGCGGCTGGAATACCGCCTCGCCGAGCTGTCCGAAAAGCGGCCGCCGGCTCCTTGATCGCGACACGGGAGCCGCATCGTTTGTTTGGGGCCGAACGCTACGGTTCAGTGGGCGGCGGGAGTTGACTCCCCATTGGTGGCGCAAAGCCTTGGGGCGTGACGTTCCATGGATCACGCTCTGGTAACACCCGCGGGACAGAAGAGACGAGGCACCGGTACTCCCCATCCGGAATCACCAAGGAACATAAGTACACCGGAAACCTAGGCACTCGGACTGTCCGTCAAACCGGGGCCATCTCAAGCGGCCCTGTCAGTTCGGACGCCAACTCCCCTCCACTTCGCGCTTGGGACCACCAATCAGCAGTATTGGCTTGGCGTCTCCTGCAACGGGCACCCCGAAGATGTCGATATTCTGCTTGTCGTCACCGGGGGCGATGGCCGTGTAGACGAGCCAACGGCTGTCCGGGGACCAGCGGGGATACCAGTTGTAACCCTCCGCCACGATCGTTCGTCGATTCTTGCCGTCAATACCGATCACTGTCAGCACCGCAGACTTCTCGTTGTCCGAGTAAAATGCAACAAACGTGCCGTCTGGTGACAACGTCGCCGAACCGTTGTAGATGTTCGTTTCCTGATCGTTTGTGATTCGCCGCTCATTCGTCCCATCGCTGTCGGCGATGTAGACGTCCGCACCTTTTTCCCCTTTGCGAGAATATACGATATGTTTGCCGTCCGCGGACCACGTCGCACCGTCCGATGTGTTGAGCGACTCTTTCACTAGCCGCCGCGGATGTGCCCCTTCCGCATTCATGGCGTAGATGTGCGGTGCGCGTTTCTCTTCGCCTTTCTCTTTGCGCCAAGAAGTGAAAAGGATGGTCTTCCCATCGGGCGACCAGGAGGGAATGTAATCCGGCTCTGAATCCTTGGTGAGCTGAACTTGCTCCGTGCCGTCCGCATTCATTGTCCAAATGTCGAGGTTTCCTGCACGATTACTCTGAAATGCGATCCTCTCGCCATCGGGGGACCAAACCGGCCAATTGTCTCCGGCCTCGTGGTTTGACAGATTGACCCATTCGTCCTGACCGGCACGAATTACGTACACCTCGGAATTGCCGTCGCGTGTTGACGCGAACAGCAAATCAGCAGTCTCGGGTTTCCATGCCGCATTGTCCTGTGCCTGGCCGATGCCAAGGCCAAATACAATCGTGAGCAGTGACAGGTTGAATCGCATAGTGTCTCCCAAGTACCCGCTTTGCATCGGTTGCGGTGTGCCATTTTCCGAACGCTCGCATTGACCACGTGCCGTGGAAAAGTTAACCATGGCGAATGCGCGGACAACCACCGCTGTGGTCCTACGAATGGTTATGCGATCCATCAGCCTCTGGAAGGAGTGTGAAGTCCGCAAGCGATTCTACGCGGACTTCCTGCTCTTGCCTGCATTGTGAACCAGTGTGACACCCGAATCAAGCACGACCTCTTGCATGGTCCGACTATTAAATGGACCGACTATTGCCCGAGCATCGACTGAGCATGAATCGTGGCCGAGAATCGACCGACCGAGTTCCGACCGAGCGCTGTCCGAGTGTGGTCCGAGCATTGGCCAATCATAGGCCGAACGTTACGGGACGGCCGTTGACCCAGGGAGGAGTTGCGGCGACCAAATCGGAATCGGGTTCTAATGCGCCAAATGCTTGCATCGAGTCAAGCACAGAACGGCCCAAAGCACGCAACTACTCACGAGGCATCAAGCCGCCAAAAAGGCTTGATGCAGAGTCTGCGAGGCAATGGCAGAACGATCACGGCTGCATCGCATAACGTCTGCGACAACCGAGTCGCGGGGGTTGATTGTCCATTCCCAAGCCGCCCGATTCCGCGACTTCGGTTGATCGAGTTGTGATGCGGCGAATATCTACTCGGGATGATCAACCGTTGGGAGTCGATCGAAGCTTCCTCGCATTATCAACGGCTTGAACGGCCAGCCAAGGGATCGTCCCGTTTCTGCGTCCTCACATATGGGAAGCTCTATCACGAAGGCACCGCTGAACTCGTTAGACGCGATTTCGCTCCTTTCAAGTGTACCAACAGGTGGAATGCTCGGTTTGCATCGCACGCGACGCGAGCGATTCTCGAAAAGTAGGTCGAATACAACTTCGGAGTCGGGTTGAATCTGTCCCATTGGATCGTACACGAGAAGCAACTCCCAGTTGGCCCCCGACAGTTTCAACCTTGTGCTTTCAAGCGTGTAGCTTGACTTCGCACTTTGTGAGTCGAACCCAAGTTTCGCGTCGACGCCAAACAGGTGAGGCGGAAGGAGGCCACCAAGTGGCAGCCCTTCACGTGGGCGTATGATTTGTACAGCAAACGATGGCTCGGCAGATGATCCGGGAATGATCGTCGCAATTGGGGTATCCGGCCTGTACACGCGTATAGCAAAAACGGCGAACAACGCGAACACTGCGACCAGCCAAAACAAATGCCAAAGCCACGAAGGAGCGCGTTCTTCTTTGGTTATCTTATTCATGCATGCAGGTGAAACTGCCCCAACGCTCGCGTTCACCGGCGGGCCTCGCGAAGCGAGGTCCGTCCGAGTGCAACGCGTTGTTGGGCCCACTCATGACCAGCGACTCTTCCTGAAAAGGGCGGACCAAATGGATTCACAGTCCGGCATGGGTCTTCTCCCGAAGTGCTCACTATTCTAGCAGCCCTAACGCTCACAATCACCCGGCGGCGGGGATTCTAGAAAACGCCCGGCCCGCAACTCCGGTGCATTGTGTTAGGGCGGTGTTGGCGACCGACGCCGCCAATAGCGAGGACGTCTCTTCGCGTGTGCGATGGCGATCACGACGATCGTGCGCTCGTCGTTGCGGAAAACAATTTGAAACGGAAACTTGGACAAATTGCACGCCCGATGCCGCCTGTCAATCTGGAAAAATCGGTTGGGCGTCTCGCGTATCTTGCGAATTGCGTCGTCGACCGCTAGCACAAATCGTCGAGCGGCCCTGATGCTTCGGGCTTCGTACCAACGGACTGCTTGTTCTAATTCCTCGCTTGCCTCGGGGTGAACCTCAATCGGAATCATCCAACCCTACACTCTTCCGCAATCGGCCACGCACCGTTGGCCAAGATTCGGTCTTAACGACTCCGGAATCGATTTCGGACGATCGACGGTCGATTTCGCCCAGCCATTCCGCGGAGAGCGTCGGCGGTTGATCGTCTGGCACCGTCGAAGCCAAGTCGTCGATCAACCGAAGCCGATCCGGCAATGGCAACTCGGATGCAGCGGACCAAACGGACTCATAGTCTGGCATTCTTGTTCTCCGAATGCGTTCATTATATCCGCCCTAACGCCCGGTGTAACCGGGCGGTGAGTAGGCTTCCCATTTTCAAGACGCTTGTTACCGCTCCGGTTCACGCCGTTGTTCTGTCATGACGTTTCGATCGCGTGGCCCATTGTCATCAATCCTGTCATAGAGCCCAAGGCTGATGTCTTCTCTTTGGCCGTTTGGAAAGTGAAGAGTAAGCTCGACTTGATTTACACCCGTGGATGTCACGATAAGTTGACCAATTCGATTTTCGGCGGTTCCCTTGAATCTGGCTTGGTAACGGTCGGTTGATGCTCATCATGGCCTCCTTGAGTCAGCGATAATTGTCCAGGCGGCGTAAAGCCGGACATGGTTGGCTCAAGAACCACTTTCCCAAGGAGGCACAAGATGAAGTTCTACAACCAACAGCACGAATTCTACGCCGGGG
>WPCK01051202.1_pt1 | contig 32424 bp, 26 predicted proteins | sample 5399851 | NCBI WGS metagenome assembly WPCK01 (sample SAMN12869471, study PRJNA574797) | sludge metagenome | isolation source: wastewater treatment of pH11 | place: China:Beijing | collected 2019-05-20 | reverse complement strand
TGGACAAGGCGGACTCGGCGGCGGTGGCGGTGGTTTCTTCAACGTCCCGGCCGATGCAACCAAAAAACTTCGAGTCGCAACCGTCTGCCTCGAGCATGGCAAGAAGGATCCGAATGCTCGGATCCCCTATGAACTCGTCCCCGTAGGTCAGTTCACGGACAACCCGCAAGTGGCCGAACTGTGCGCCATGCTGGGGCGCGGCGAGATTGACCAAACTTCCGCACAAGCGGCGGCCTGGCATCTCACCGACCAGTTGACGTGGCAGGACCTCGCCACAAAGGTCCGCATGCGGCACCTGGACGGTTCCGTTGAAATGTATTTTTCACCCGAACACCTCCAACGAGCCCTGCAAATCGCCCAAGAGACGTTGCGTCGCGCGGCAAGCCGCGAAGAAGCGATGCGTTCGCCCGGAAAGTCACCCCACGCGCGATCCGCCTCCGTGGACAACTATTGACCTGCCGCACGAACCTGCGAGTTGATCATCATGATCGAATCACGTGTCTCCGAGCAGCTGGACCATCTACGCCAAAGCTGGGGCTGGATCCTGGCACTTGGCATCCTGCTGGTCCTGGCCGGTGCGGCAGCCATCTCGCTTCCATTCGCTGCCACGGTGGGCTTTGTTACCCTGCTGGGCATCCTGCTGCTGGCAGCCGGCGTAGCCCAAATCGTCAGTGCCTTTCATTGCCACGGCTGGCAAGGGGTTACCGTCTGCCTGGTGGTGGGCGTGCTCTACCTCGTGATGGGGTTTCTGGTACTCGAAAACCCCATTGATGGGGCCGCTGGCCTGACGCTGCTGCTGGCTGCTCTCTTCTTAATGGGTGGCATTATCCGCATTGTGATCGCCATGCGAGATCGTTTTCCCGGTTGGGGCTGGGTTCTGCTGAGCGGCGCTGTCAGTGCCCTGCTGGGACTGATCATCTGGCGTCAGTTTCCGGCATCCGCTCTGACGGTAATCGGGTTGCTGATTGGAATTGAGTTCATTTTCAACGGCTGGATGTGGATCATGCTGTCGTTCGCCTTCAAGCAGTTCCCCCGGCGGCCGTCAGGCCCGGCGTAACGAGCCGGGCAGCGGTACGCCACGCGAAACTGGATCTACCGCCAAACGGGGCCACTCCCTGAATTCCGTTCCAGGCCGGTGGGACATTGCCCTGTATCGTCGTCTTATTGGCGACGGTACGGCCAATGGGCCAGGGCGGCCAGCGGCCGCCCGGCGTTTTGTGGGCCCGACTCGATGCACCAAGGCTCATTGACCATGCCGCAGTGAATAGGGGGTCATCGGTCGGCGCCCCGGCCTGACGCGGGAATCTCTCGACCCATGGCGGCCATCAGCATCTTCATGTCTTCCCAAGTGTCCTTCTTGGCGCTCGGATTCCGCAGCAGGTACGAAGGATGATACGTGACGACCACCCGGATCGACTTCCAGTCGTGGAATCGGCCGCGCATTTTGCCCAAAGGCTGCTTGGAATTGAGGAGCGCCGTGGCGGCAACGCTACCCAGACAACAGATGAACTCGGGTCGAAGCCACTCCAGCTGCCGTTCAAAGAACGGTCGGCAGTTGGAGACTTCCTCGGGAGTGGGGGTGCGGTTCTCCGGTGGCCGGCATTTCAACACATTGCAGATGTACACCTCTTCGCGGGGCAGGCCGCAGGCCTTGAGAATATCGTTGAGCAACTGGCCAGAGCGGCCCACAAAGGGGACTCCCTGGCGATCTTCGTCGGCACCTGGCGCTTCTCCCAGGAAACACAGTCTCGCACCGAGAGGGCCGTCGGCAAACACGGTCTGTGAGCGGTTGTCAACCAGGGCGGGGCAACGGGTACATCCCTTGACTTCCTCCTGGAGGCGAAGCAACTGTTCTCCCCGCTTGGCCAACGTCCGATCACCTTGGGGATTCGGTTCCTTGAACAGACTGCGATCGTGGATCGATGGGGCTTGTTGGGTTGCCTCTCCGGTGGGGGACTTTGGAGTGGGGATCCCGTTCGCTTCAGCACCTGGTTCCATCGAGCTGCTTGTGGCCACGTTCGATTCCCGTTGCGCGCACGCACGGGGGGGGTATTTCAGAGTCAGCGGATGAACTCCCGCGTGGCGAAAGGCCCGCAACTGCTGCGGGATGGCGCGCTGAGGACGGTCTGACATCGAGTCACCTCCTGGATAGTCCGCCGGCAGGGTCACCGCCGTCCATCGCAAACAACCTGCGGATACGTTCTAATGGCATGCTGCATCGAAGCGATTATAAAGCCTCTTCGTCTCGGCCAAGACCCCATGCCTGTCCCCCAAGTCGTCATCGTTGGCAGGCCCAATGTCGGCAAGTCCAGCCTCTTCAACTGGCTGGTGGGTACCCGTGTGGCCATCGTGGACGATCAGGCGGGGGTCACCCGCGACCGAATCACGCGGATGGTGGCACGCGATGAAGGCCATTTCGAACTTGTGGATACGGGTGGCATTGGCATTCAGGACGTCGACAACCTCACCTCCGAGATTGAACGCCAGATCGACCTGGCCATCATCGAGGCCGACGCCATTCTGTTTGTGGTGGATGTCCAGTCCGGGCTGCAAAGCCTCGATCACGAGGTGGCCAGGCGCCTGCGGAAGTTGGACCGGCCGATCCTCTGTGTGGTGAATAAGGCGGACGGCCCGTCGCATGATGCGAACACCGCAGAATTCCTCACTTTGGGATTCCCGGATGTGGTCTTGGCCAGCACGAAAGCAAATCGGAATCGCGAGGCCATCTTCGATTGGATCGCGAGGCAGCTGCCAGGGAAAACGGATGCCGAGCCCCTGGCCGAACCCGAGATGCGAGCGGCGATCGTCGGCCGGAGAAACGTGGGTAAGAGCACCTTCGTCAACGTGCTGGCCCAGACCGACCGAATGATCGTCAGCGAAACGCCTGGCACCACGCGAGACAGCGTCGACGTTCGCTTCGAGCTGGATGGCAAGGCCTTCGTAGTCATCGACACCCCTGGCCTGCGGAAAACCAAGAGCGTCCGAACGGATATCGAGTTCTATAGCATGACGCGAGCCCACGAGAGCATCCGCCGAGCCCACGTCGTCCTCCTTTTTTTCGACGCCACCGAACCGATCAGCCGTGTGGACAAGCAACTCTGTGGCTACATCAACGACCGGTTCAAGCCCTGCCTGTTTGTCGTCAACAAGTGGGACCTGTACCACGGAAAAGTGGGGAGCCAGGAATGGGTCACGTACCTGCGGGATGAATTCCGTACGCTGCACCATGTGCCCGTTGCCTTTGTCACAGCCAAGAACGGCAAGAATGTGAAGAGCGTGATGAATCACGCGCAGATGCTGTTCAAACAGTCCCGCGAACGGATCACCACGGGTACCTTGAACACGATCATCCAGGCGGCCCAGGAGCGGAATCCGCCGCCCGTGTACAAGAATCGTCGGCCCAAGATCCTCTATGCGTCCCAGATCGGTACGGAACCGCCGACGCTGGCCCTGGTGTGTTCCAATCCCGCTGCGTTCTCCGCTTCCTACCACCGCTACTTGATTGGCGTCCTGAGGGATGAACTTCCATTTCCGGAGGTCCCCATTCGACTCATCTTTCAAGGCCGCCGGGCCGAAGCTCGCGCCCGTGGCCGTTGACCCCAATTCGCCTCAAGATGCTGTAGTCGTCCAGCGTCACCGTGGTCAGCTCTCCGTCCTCTTTCTGAAGCACGATCACGTCGCTGAACGCCTTGTCGTCGAAGTTCCGCCGATAGTGCAGTCCATGTCGCCGTCGTTCGGCGGCGACGACCCGTCCCCGCGTCGTGGTATCCCAGGTCCGAAAGCCGACTTTGACCGCGTGGCGAAGCTCTACCACATCGCCCGGCTGAAGTGATTCGAAGACGGTCAGCGTTTCTCGCTGCAACGGTGTCATGGTGTTTTCTGATCGATCCAGCTCATCATGCCCCGCAGTTTCCGTCCCACTTGTTCCACGGCCAGTTCCCGCTGTTGGGCTCGCTTGGCCTGAAACTTGCCACCTCCGGCCTGGTGCTCGCCAATCCACTCCTTGGCGAATGCGCCGCTGCGAATCTCTTCCAGAATCCGCTTCATCTCCTGGCGGGTCTGGTCGTTGATGATGCGAGGCCCCCGGGTGTAGTCGCCAAATTCGGCCGTGTTGGAAATGCTGTATCGCATGTAGCTGAGACCGCCTTGGTAGAGCAGGTCGACGATCAGCTTCAATTCGTGCAGGCATTCAAAATAGGCCATTTCCGGCTGGTAGCCCGCCTCGACCAGCGTGTCGAAGCCAGCCTGTACCAGTCCGCTGAGACCGCCGCAAAGGACGCATTGTTCCCCGAACAGGTCAGTTTCCGTCTCTTCGGCGAACGTGGTCTGGATCACGCCGGCACGTGCCCCACCAATCGCCTTGGCATAGGCCAGGCCGAGCGTCAGGGTCTGCGGTGATGCCCCCTCGTTCGTGGCGATCAGGCAAGGGACTCCGCCACCCCGCTGGTACTCGCTGCGGACCAGATGTCCTGGCCCCTTGGGAGCTACCAGCAGGGTATCCACGCCATCTGGCGGCTTCACATATCCGAAATGGATGTTGAAGCCATGCGAACACATCAGCACATTGCCGGGGACCAGATTCGGTCGAATCTCGCGATCGTATACCTCCCCCTGCACTTCATCGGGCAGCAAGATGTTCACCAGGTCGGCCTGCTTGGTCGCTTCCTCCACACTCATCGGCTGGAAACCATGGTTCACCGCCAGGTCATGATTCTTGCTGCCTGGGCGCTGCCCCACGACGACGTGACAGCCGCTATCGCGGAGATTCTGGGCTTGGGCGTGCCCTTGGGAACCATAGCCCAGGATGGCGATGGTCTTCTCCTGGAGCACCTTCAGGTCGACATCTTGCTGGTAATAGACTTTGGCCGACATCGAGCATCTCCTGAGAAACTATCCACACCAGAACACGGCGGCCTCGACGATTACGCCCCCTTGGGATCGACATAGGCGTTCAGCACACTGGGCCTGCCGCGAGCTGGCTGGCCGGTGCCAGATTGGCTGCGGACCATGGCGACTCGTCCCGTGCGGACGAGTTCCAGGATGCCGTAGGGCCGCATCCGTTCCACGAACGCCTGGATCTTGCTCTCACGACCGGAGATCTCGATCATGACGTCCTCGGAGCCGACATCCACAATGCGTCCGCGGAAGACATCGGTCAATTCGCGGATTTCGCTCCGCGAACCTCCCAGCTTTCCCTGCACGCGAATCAACATCAAGTCACGCTCAACGTGATCCTTCGAGCTGATATCATCGACGCGGACGACGGTGACGATCTTTTCCAATTGCTTGCGAACTTGTTCCAGAACCTGGTCATCGCCAACCACGACAAAGGTCATGCGGGAGAGTTCCGGATCCTCGGTTTCACCGACGGCCAGCGAGTCGATATTGTACCCGCGAGAGGCAAGCATGCCGGAAATGTGCGCGAGCACGCCCGGCACATTGTGGACCAGGGCCGACAAGACGTGGCGGATGGACGAATTGGTCATGGAGCGTACCCGCAAACGGCCTATCATACGGAGCGGTGCTGCGGTCTTCAAGGTTGGACACCGGGCGGGGGAAGGGTGATTCCCGCGGAGGGTCCTGGCGCGATCGAACGGTGGCCCAAACGGCAAACGATGCCGAGGGGCACTGCGCCCCGGTCGCCATTCTCAGGCACGGCGACCGCCCCCCTGCCACTCAGGCACCAAATGCCGCGGCGACTTCCGGAGGAGCCGCGGCAAAATGGAGCGGCTGCATCGAACAGGATGCGCGCCCCTGACTGAGACTCCTCATCGCGTTGCTGTATCCGAAGAGCTCGGACAACGGGGCACGCGCCTCGATCAGACTCAATTTGCCTCGTGTATCGGTGTGCGTAACTTCCCCTCGTCGCTGCTGCAAGTCCCCTACAAAATCGCCAAAACTCTCGTTGGGGGTCGTAATGTCGAGCTTCATGATGGGCTCGAGCAACACGGGACCTCCCTCGCGAAGTCCATGGTCAAACGCGTCGGCCGCCGCAATGCGAAAGGCGGTGGGATTCGAATTCAGGGGATGCGATTCCCCAGAGAGGATCGTGACCTTCAACTGTGACAGCGGAAAACCCCCGATCACCCCGCCACCTTCGGCCCGAGCCTGGCATTCCTCGATCGCGGCTGTCAGCAGATCGGGGGGGATCAGTTCGGGAGGACAGCGGCTGGTGACCAGGATATTGCCGTCCTTCCTGGTCGGTTCGAATTGCACCTTCAGACGCGCGAACAACTGTTCACCTGCAATCAGCCGATGGCATTCGCCCACCACCTGCACGCCCCGAGCGATCGTCTCGCGGTAGTTGACTCGAGGTTTGTGAACCTTGACATTCAAGTGGAAGTCTCGGAGCAGCCGGTGCTTGATGACCTCCAGGTGGAGCTCCCCCATGCCGCTGATCAGCGTCTGGCCCGTGTCCTGATTCTCCTCGGCGCGAAACGTCGGGTCCTGACGCTTCATCATTTCCAGCGCCTCGGACAGTTTCTTCCGATCGGCCGTCGATTCCGGTTCGATCGCCATGGCGATCACCGTCTCAGGGAATTCGATGGTATCCAGCAGTAGCGGTGCTTTGGCATCACACAGCGTGTCACCGGTGATCGAATGGCGTGGACCAATAATCCCCACGATGTCTCCGGCACCGACCAGGTCGACCTGTCCCTCCCGCTCCTTGCGGGTAGCGTGGATGTACCACAGCTGAGCCACGTTTTCCTTCTGGTCCCGAGTGCTGTTCAGAACGCGGGTATTGGCTTTCAGTCGCCCCGAATAGACGCGTACCCAGCAAAAATCGCCCGTCTTGGCCGGCAATACCTTGAACACCAGGCCGCAAAACGGGGCGTCTGACTCCGGGGGGCGTACTTCCTTGCGGTCCGTCGGTTTCTTCGCCAGGCCGAACCCTTCCACGGGAGACATCTCGGCGGGGTTGGGCAGATAGTCCTGGACGGCGTCGAGCACCGGCTGCACGCCCATGCCATGCAACGCGCTACCGAAGAGCACCGGTTGGATTTGATGAAGCAGGGTGGCCTCGCGGATGACCTGGCGGACTAAATCGGCAGGAATCGGTTCTTCCTGCAAGGCCAGCAACATCAACTGGTCGTTGAAATTGGCCAGCTCGTGGATCATCTGTTCCCGCCACAGCATGGCGGATTCCACAAGAGAATCCGGGATGGGTTCCTGGCGAACCTCCTTTCCATCCCGCTCGGGGTGGAACGTCAGCAGTCGAAGTTCGATCAGGTCGATCACGCCTCGAAAGGGATCCCCTTGGTGCGGCGGACCCTGCCCGACCGGCAACTGGACGGCAATGGGGCAGGCCCCCAATCGCTCGCGAATCTCGTGAAAGGTTGCTTCAAAGTCGGCTCCCTCGCGATCCATCTTGTTGATGAAGACCACTCGCGGGACGTGGTATTTGTCCGCCTGTCGCCAGACCGTCTCGCTCTGGGCCTCCACACCCTCGCGGGCACTGAACACGACCACGGCACCGTCCAGGACGCGCAGGCAGCGTTCCACTTCCGCCGTGAAGTCGACGTGCCCAGGGGTGTCGAGCAAATTGATCACGCAGTCCCGCCAAGGAAACGTCACGCAGGCGGCATAAATCGTGATCCCGCGTTCCTGCTCCTCGGGATCACAATCCGTCTCCGTCGTTCCCTTGTCCACTTCGCCCACTCGGTGCTTGGCACCGGAGTAATACAACATCCGTTCTGTGACGGTGGTTTTCCCCGCGTCGATGTGGGCAATGATGCCAATATTGCGGAGCGAACGAATGTCACGGGTCATTCCAAAACCCTTGCATGGTCAACCTTTGGGCGCCGGACAGATATGATTTCGCAGCAGATTCTAACGTGGTTCCAGATGAGAGTTAAGGCACATGGGAGACAAATGACCGCCCGCCGATGGGACCCAGCGATTACGGTGGGAATGCATGGGACCGCGAGCGGAAGCGAACGAACGGCGAGTACTGACGGACTAGTGACTTGGAGTCTATCCGAGTGCCTAACGACCCCCTCACCCCGACCCTCTCCCCCATCCCAGCGGACCGGGACGGGGGAGAGGGGGCAGGACTTCGCTATGCGCGGCTAGAATTATCGGTCACGGCGTTGCCCCTCACTCTGCCCTCTCTCCCCAAGACGGGCGAGAGGGTATGAACCGAGTTTGCGGATAGGCTCTTGGTCCCGCAGTGTGGCTCGCACCACGATCGCCACATGCCGAAAATTCCATCAGAAATTTCACCCAAAGGATTGAAACGAGCGGTAGGCCATGCTAACCTGGGGAACGTTCATGTCATCTAGGGTGTGGAATCCCCGTTTTTGAGGTTAGACCTTATTATTTTGACGACCCGATAGGCCAGGATTCGCAGTGTGTCCGTTGGACACCGCGCGAAGATCGGAGAGAGCCACTGGCGCAAGAGTACAATCAGGGAACGCGGTCACCCAAATCGGTCACCTGCCGATTTTGGCGACCTCGTTCCTTTTTTCGTTGGCTAGTCCGCCATTTTCTTTTGGGAGGCGAAGTAATGAGTCGATCGAATGTCAATCTTGTCTTGGCGATAGGGCTGCTGCTCGTGGCGGTATGCACTTCGCAGGCCGGCCCGGTTTCTCTGCGAACGGGCAGTGCCAGGAATGTCGATGGCTATCTGAATGCGCAGCCGGACGACTACGGTGCCGTTACGAATTTTACGACGCCGCTCGGGCTCAATGGCGACGAGTTTAATCCGGGTGGATCGGCCGCGGCTCGCGTCGTCACATTCACAAACGGCTTCTTCTTGTTTGGTCCGAACAGCCAGCGTGAATTGCTCAGCGATGAGACCCAGTGGCAAAACACGTATCCGGCCGATGCGTCCTTGGATCGCGCCGTCACGTCAGCCAACGTGGCGATCGACACCAATTCCGATGGGATCAACGATCAGGCCAACAGTGCCTTCCGAGTCTTTGGTGGCACGACCGATTTGGGCTTTCAGTTGAAGCAGAACGTGGTTTCCGTCTCTTCCAGCGTCTCCTACTTGCGACAGGATTACGTGGTCACCAACAACGGCACTGGGGCGATCTCCTTCTCCATGGTGCGGTCTGGTGATTTTGACCTGGTATGGGGTGGTACCGCGGCCAACGACTCCGTGGGAACGACATCCAACGGCGCGGGGGTTGGCCCCTATGCGTCGATGCAGGAAGTGGGGCAAGACACCCAGTCGGTAACCCAGTCCAATGGCACGGGCCAGTCCTATTACGGAGGAAGGGAATCCGTACTCCCGCCGAATGGTCCTCCGGCAATGGGTTTTGGAACGGATGTTCAGGTCTGGGATGCGTTCGGTATTCCTGCCTCGTGGGTCGATTACATCGCCAATATCGGCTACAACACGAACGGTCAAAGCGGTCCGACACCCGGAGGCGACGCGTTCATTGGCTTGGGCTCGAACTTCACCATGGAGGAGGGGCAGAGCCTTTGTTTCACGAACCTGGTGACCTACGGTCAAACGTCTCCGGTTACGCTCTCGACACCATGTGTCGTGCCAGAACCAGCGACCGTCAGCCTGGTGGCGCTGGGTGCCATCGGCCTATTGGCGCTGCGGCGCCGAGGCTAAGGGATGGATTGCCTGTCGACAGGCAGGCGGAGCATTCCAACGAGTTCACAAGGTGGCTGCCCAGGCAGCCACCTTTTTTCTTTGGAGTGCGATGGTCCTCCGTCGTTCTGGATTGGCCGCCAGACATGGCATCCTGGGGAAAGCCATGACCTGGGGTCGGTTGGCCTCGCACGGGTAGGCTGAATTGCCATCACATGAAGCGTGATCGCTACCTGTCCAGGATTTCGGCGAGCGCCACGACCAATTCGGCCACATCCTCAAACGTGTTGTACAGGGGGACGGGTGCGACCCGCAGCACATTGGGCTCACGCCAGTCGGTGACCACTCCCCGGGACTCCAGCTGCTCGATAATCCGCCGGCCATTACCGTGGCTGGACAGGACCTCCAGCGAGAGTTGACATCCGCGTTCTTCCGGCGCGTGGTGAGTGATGATTCGCACACGTTCGGGCAAGAGCGCCGACAGCCACCGGTCCAGGAAGCCGGTCAGCCTTACCGACTTCTCACGCAGGGGTTCCATGCCACCGGCCTCCGCAAAAATCTCCAGCGACGCACGGATGGCGGCCAAACTGAGAATGGGCGGGTTGCTCAATTGCCATCCCTCGACCGTGGGAATGGGCTGGAATTGATTCTCCATCCGGAATCGGGTGGCCTTGTCGTGTCCCCACCAACCCGCCAGCCTCGGCAAATCGGTTCGCCGGGCATGCCGCTCGTGCAAGTAGCAGCCACCCACCGATCCGGGCCCGGAATTGAGGTACTTGTACGAGCACCAAACGGCGAAATCCACGTCGTCGCCGTGCAGGTTCAAAGGGACGTTGCCAATGGCGTGGGCGAGGTCGAATCCCACCAGGGCGCCCTGCCGATGTGCCTCGGCTGTAATGGTGCGGACATCCAACCGCTGCCCTGTGTAATACTGCACGGCAGGCAGCCAGACCAATGCCAATGCGTCGGCGGTCTTGGAAATCACGTCGCAGATTCGTTCGGTTGAGAGCAGTTCCTGGCCTGCCTGGGGTGTCACCAGGACCAGGGATTGCTCCGGTAGGCCACCCCGGCAAGTGATGTGGGATTCCACGGCATAGTGATCCGAAGGAAAGGCCCCTGCTTCGATCAGGATTTTGTGGCGGCGCAAGGTGGGCCGATAGAGGCTGGCCAGCATCAAGTGGAGGTTTACGGTCAGGGAGTTCATCGTGACGACTTCGTGCGGCCTCGCACCCGCGAGGGCCGCCATCGAACCCGCCAGGCATTCGTGGTAGGGCATCCAGGGCAACGGTCCGGAGAAGTGCGCATGCACCGCATCGTGTTGCCACTTCGACAGCTCTTCCCCGATGTAGCTGGCAGTGCGCTTCGGCTGTAGCCCCAGCGAGTTCCCCACCAGATAGTGGGCTGGCCCCCCCTTCGGCCCCCGAGGCAGATGAAACTGAGTTCGGAAACAGGCCAAGGGGTCGGCTTGATCGAACTGCCGGGCCTCGTCGCGCAATGGGGAAGGGTCCAAAGTCGTCATGATAGCGCCTGTAACGGGTAGATCAGCGGGCGGGACGGTGCGGCGTCGATCCGCCAGGCGGGCACCTGCACGGTAAGGGCGTACCACCCGTCGGGCACCTCATCCGGAACAAAGATCAACTCCGTCACGGTGCGGTCGGTTCGCGTGCCTTCAACACAGGTGCGCGTCCCTGCGGGTACCCGCCAGAATAGGTGGTGATTCGTGAGCAGGCCCTGGTCATCGCGCCGATCGACGGAAGGGAAATCCACCAGCAGGTGCCCCACTTCGATGGCATCCAGCCATTCGATGGCCTCGATCGAAAAAAACGGGGCCCGATGGGAGTCTGCATAATCGGCGAATCGCTTCGCCGGGGGGTTCGGCTGTGTCCTGATGATCAGGGCGCCCCCTGCCGGGAAGTCCTCGTCTGCCGTCCGTTGCAGCGCCAGCTTCAGTTGCTCCGCGGTAATCAGCCAGTCCGACGGACCCCGAGCGGGCCGATAGTGCTCGTGTGTCGACGATCCCCGCGTCGGTTCCAGGGATACCAACCTGGCGGGACGAAATGGCTGCTGCCACGTGCGGCCGATCGCGACCAGCGGTCGCGCGATGTGGCTGACCGTTTCGGTATGCGTTCCCTGGCAATGGGGAATCAGCCGCACCTCATCACAATTGCAGGAGCCTCCCTGATCGAGAGCCCCCAGAAACCCGTCCAGCGCCACGGGTTGACGCCGAGCGGGTGGCAGTGCCAGCAGCCTGGGCTGCGGGCCGTTGAATTCCAGCTCAATCGCCAGCGAGACGGGCTTGTCGAGTTCGACGCGATAGTCTCTGCCAGAGAACGACAGCCGGATGTCACACACCCATTGCGCCATAGCCACCTTCCGCCCCTTGTTGTCCTGCGCAGCCCGTTCGCATTCCCCTGGGACATGTTACCATGGAGCCGAGAGTCACCGAGATTCGGAATGGGATTGTCGGCTCGGACTCGAAACGGTTGTACTCCATGACCGGCGTTGACCTTGCTGGGACCTTGATCATCGTGCTGCAATTCGGGCTGACAGAAAAGTGTGCCGTCGTGTGCGGGAGTACCCAGGGCATTGGCCTGGCTTCCGCAACGGCATTAGCAGGCCAGGGTGCTCAGGTGGTGTTGCTGGCCCGGGACCGGGACCGGCTTGCTGCTTGCTGCGAGCAGCTGCCTCGGCCTTTCGATCAGCAGCATGCCTTTGAACAGGCCGATTTTTTGGATACGGAGCAGCTCGCCTCGGCGATCCAGCGAATGGTCGCACGATTTCCTACGGTGCATATTCTGGTCAACAATGGGGGTGGCCCGCCCGGCGGCCCGGCATTCGAAGCGGGCCCCGATCAGTTCCAGGTGGCGTTTGCCGGCCATCTGATCGCCTGCCATCTCTTGACGCGGGCCTTCGCACCTGGCATGCGTCAGGCGAGCTTCGGCCGCATCATCAATATCATCTCCACCTCGGTCAAGCAGCCAATTCCAGGCCTGGGAGTCTCCAACACGATTCGCGGGGCCGTCGCCAGCTGGGCCAAAACCATGGCGGGGGAACTCGGGCCGTTTGGCATTACCGTCAACAACGTCCTCCCCGGATTTACGCATACGGCGCGGCTGCAGTCGTTGATTGCCGCCAAATCGCAGAAAGTCGGACGGCCAGAACAGCAAATCGCAGACGAGATGCGACGGGAAGTACCCCTCGGACGATTCGCGGATCCCGAGGAGATCGCTGCCGCCGTGGCATTCCTGGCGAGCCCAGCCGCCAGCTATGTCAACGGGATCAACCTGCCGGTCGACGGAGGACGTACCCAGTGTCTTTGATCCGTGTGGAGAACTACATCAACGGCCGTCTGCAGCCGCCGACCCGTGAGGAATGGCTCGATGTGGCCGAACCAGCCACCGGCGAGGTGATCGCGCATTGTCCCAATTCCGGATCGGACGACGTGGACCAGGCCGTGAATGCCGCCAGCCAGGCGGTTGCCCAGTGGTCACGACTGCCGACCGCCGAACGGTCGGCATGGCTGCTGCGATTGGCGGACCTGGTCGAGCGAGACCTGCAGCAGATGGCCCTCTTGGAATCACAAGACACCGGAAAGCCCTTGTCGCTCGCCCGTGACAGCGATCTGCCTCGTGCCATTGCCAATTTGCGGTTCTTCGCGGGTGCCATCCAGGGCTTTTCCAGTCAGTCCCACGCGATGCCAGAGGCACTTAACTACACGCTGCGGCGTCCCTTGGGGGTAGTCGCCATCATTTCACCGTGGAACTTCCCCATCCATTTATTGACCTGGAAAGTTGCACCCGGATTGGCGGCGGGAAACGCCATTGTCGCGAAACCCTCGGAACTGACGCCGCTCACCGCCTATCGATTGGCCCAGCTTTGCCACGAGGCGGGTCTGCCAGCGGGCGTGCTGAACATCGTAAATGGTCAGGGTGCCACCACCGGCGACGCGCTCGTGCGTCATCCCCGAGTCCGAGCCGTTTCGTTTACGGGGGGAACCAGGACGGGTCGGCAGATTGCCATGGCGATTGCTCCGGAGTTTAAGCGCATCTCGCTGGAAATGGGGGGCAAGAACCCGAACGTGATCTTTGCCGACTGTGACTACCAGCAGATGATCGACACCACGCTGCGATCTTCATTTGCCAATCAGGGGCAAATCTGCCTTTGCGGTTCCCGCATCCTCGTGGAGGAGTCCATCTATGAGAAAGTCCGACGCGATCTGACCGAGCGGGCCTCCGCCTTATGCGTGGGGGATCCCTTGCAGCCCGACACGCAACTCGGCGCCGTCATCTCCGCGGCGCACCAGGAGAAGGTCCTGGGGCATATCGAGCGCGCGCGGCGGGACGGCGGGGTCGTCCATTGCGGAGGTCGCAAGGCGAACGTCCCCGGGCGCTGCGCTGGGGGATGGTTTGTCGAACCCACGATCATCGATGGCCTGGGGCCGGGATGCAGCGCGAACCAGGAGGAGATCTTTGGCCCCGTCGTGACGTTACAGCCCTTCGCGGACGAGTCCGAGGCGGTTCGACTGGCCAACGATGTCCCCTACGGACTGTCCGCCACCATTTGGACGTCGAACGTGGGTCGAGCCCATCGTCTGGCCGAAAAACTCGAGGCCGGTGTCATCTGGATCAATTGCTGGCTCGTCCGCGACTTGAGGACTCCCTTCGGCGGCATGAAACAATCGGGACTGGGACGGGAAGGGGGGGAGGACGCCCTGCGCTTCTTTACCGAGCCCAAGAACGTGTGTGTCGGCCTTAACTGAGCCCCCAGGCGAAGATCGTGCCGGCCGACGCGTTTTTTCCACCCGGTCCCTTCCCCATGGAATCTCGGCGCCTCCATTCGCGTCGTTCCTTTGCGGGGTTCCCGTTGGTCCCCCTGGCGCACTTGCCATGCCGAAGCCGACGGAATTTCGTAGTTTCCGTTCGAGCCGAGCCCTGAATCGCCGATCGTTCGGTGGACGGCTCACGAATGCTGGTAGCGCATGGCACCGTGTCGTATAATGCCGGAAATCCAAGTGTAGAGTCTCGTTCTCCAGCGAGAGCCAGGGAACGAGTCGGCCAGAGCAGCTGCATCCGAGGGTCGTGGTGATGGCGAGACAAAGACCTCCGCTGAGGGGGTTTACGTTGGTGGAACTCTTGGTGGTGATCGCCATCATTGGCGTGCTGGTGGCGCTCTTGCTGCCTGCCGTCCAATCGGCGCGCGAAGCGGCCCGCCGGACCCAGTGCGTCAATAACGTGCGACAGATTGGCCTGGCAGTCATCAACTATGAAAGCGCCAACAAGGCATTTCCGCCGGGGCGGGAGTATCCGGATGAAGAGCGCTTGATCAATGGTACCTGGGTACCGAGGACGGGCGGATATACGAACTACCAGGATCTGTTACCGACCAGCACCACACTGCGGGCGCCCGGGCTCTATTCGGTGCATGTCCGGTTACTCCCCTACATGGAAAACAAGAACATCTATGACCTGATCGATTTTAACGGGCCGGGCGGCAAGAAAATGACCTCCGGAGGGGTTCCGTATAATCCCAACTACCGCGCCTATGCCAAGGCGGAAAGCCTCTTCATCTGCCCGAGCGACACGAACAAGGGTCGCATCATTTCGGAAAACAACTATCGCTGCAATTTCGGGGGATCGACTCCTTTTGCGGGGGCTCGAGATGGCATGAATGAGGCAAACCGAGACCCGGTTGTCCCGGTTGGTGGCAATGGGGCATTTACTTTTGGCAAGGGACTTTCCGTCGGCAAGTTCAAGGACGGCACAACGAAGACGGCCTTCTATTCGGAACGGATCATGGGAAGCGGCCGCTCGACGTCCGAGATTCCCACCACAGCCGACATCATTAGCCGACCTACGGGCGGCGTGTGGCCCTATACGGGGTCGCTGGACCAGTTTTTTACGGCCTGCGACCGGAAGCCACCGACGGTCGATCCCTTTTCGTTCACGGCGCCGGGCAGATGGCTCGACGGCGACGACTGGTCCAATGGTTGGCCTTTTTCTGGGTATGATGCCACGCAATACAACCACGTCGCGCCCCCCAACTGGAAGGCGATTGACTGCGGGGCCTCGAGCTCCATCCCGGATACACCGAGCGAGCACGCCATCATCGCGGCCCGCAGCCGCCACTCGGGTGTCGTCAACGTCTGCTATGGCGACGGCCACGTCAGCAGTGCCACGGATGACGTCGATCTGTCTGTCTGGCGGGCATTGGGCTCGCGAAACGGCGGTGAAACATACGCCCAAGAGTTATAGCCGATGCGTGTGGGGCTGCTTCTGCTGTTCTTGCTGCTGTCCATGGCAACCGGCGGTTGCCAGAAAGGGACCGATCCCCAAGCGGTTTCCCACGCCAGCGTTTCCTATGAAGAGGCGACGAAACTGTTCCAGGCCCGCAAGTTCGAAGAGGCAGCCGCCGCCTATGCCTCGGCCATGCGCGGTGGAGTACTGAACGTCGATTCCTATTGCGACGCGGCTACGCGTCGCGCGGAGTGCCTGGCACGGCTAGGGCAATTCGACGAGGCCCACCAGCTTCTCCAAGATATGGAAAAAGGCGCCCCCAACCTGGCCGACGTCCACATCACCCGCTGCTTCGTCTTTGAGAAGCAGGGGAACGCCAGCCAAGCAAATGACCAGCTGCGATTGGCTCACCAATACGACTCGGCCATCCCAAGAATCGCGGAATGACCGAACGGGCGCATGCTCCACGGCGGCCGGCTGCGAGCGCCCGGCGCGCAAGGCACCCACAGACGCTTCAGGACTTCACGACCTGAGCGCAACGTCGGCAGCGCACGGCATTGTTCACTAGTTTCCCACATTTGGGACAGCGCTTTTTCTTGATCGCCAATTTGAATTTCGTTCGGGGCCGATAGACCATGATGCGGTTCCTTTCCGTCGGATTGTTCCAGGGATCCCATCATGTGTAACCGAGAAGGATTCCCCAGGGCAAGTCGTGGCCCGCGGTTGACACGATAATTCCGCCATTCCTAGAATCTCGGGTTCAATTTGAGTGCCCGTCGCTTCCCTCTCCCGTTTTTCCTCTGTGGAACACCCCCCCGGTGCTCGACGCCACTTCCAAGGCGGATGTCCTGATTGAAGCCATGGGCTGGATCCGGCGGTTTCGCGGCAAATCGACCGTCATCAAACTGGGTGGGAGCGTCATGGAAGACGACCTGGCTCTGCGCCATGTGCTGATCGACATGATTTTCATGGAATCGGTCGGCATGAGGCCCATCGTCGTTCACGGCGCTGGTTCCGCCATCTCGCGTGCCATGGAGGCCTCGGGGTTGACGCCCCAGTTCGTACGGGGGCGGCGGATCACGGACCCGGCCACGCTCCAGATCGTGGAAAAAGTCCTGGCAGGTCAGGTGAATGATGCCATCGTTCAAGAAATCCAGCGATTGGGCGGACAGGCGCGGGGACTGAGCTTTCGAACGACCAATGTCCTCTTCGGGCACCGGCTTGCTCCCCATCAGGACCAGGGCCAATGGGTGGACCTGGGACTTGTGGGAGAAGTCTCTCGTGTCGACTCGGCCACTATTGAACAGGTCTGCCGGGCGGAGTCCATTCCCGTGATCCCTTCCATGTGCCTGGACGAAGCCACGGGCCAGATGCTGAACGTCAACGCGGATACGGCCGCCACCGCCGTGGCAGAGGCCCTGCACGCCGAGAAACTGGTCTTTCTCAGCGACGTGAACGGGGTGCGAGCGAGCAAAGAGGATCCCGACTCGTTGGTCCACACGCTCGACCCCCGGCAAGCCCGGGCCATGATCACCTCCGGCCAAATTGAAACCGGCATGATTCCCAAGGTGGAGGCCTGTTTATCCACACTGGAGCATGGGGTCGGCAAGGTGCACATCGTGGACGGAAGGCTCCGCCATTCGCTATTATTGGAGGTCTATACGAACAAGGGCGTGGGAACGCAGTTTGTCCAAGATTCCCCTATTGCCGGAGGTCCCCGTGGCCATTGAAACCGCACTCAGCTCCGCAGAAACCTTGCGGCTGTACGAAAAATACCTCATCCCCAACTATATCCGATACCCCGTCAATCTTGTGCGAGGCGAAGGATCGACCGTTTGGGACAGCGAGGGGAACAAGTACCTGGATCTCTTCAACGGCTGGGGTTGCAACTTGTTGGGACACTGTCCCGCCGCGGTCGTCCAGGCCGTGCAGGAACAAGTCGCCAGCCTGATCCACGTGCCCAACACCTGGTGCACCGACGTGCAAGCGAGGTGGGCCGAACTGTTGTCAGAACGATCGTTCGGCGGCAAGGCCTTCTTCTGCAACTCGGGAGCCGAGGCAGTGGAATCGGCGATCAAGCTGGCCCGGCTTTGGGGCACGCCCGACCGATACAAGATCATCACGTTTCAACGAAGCTTCCACGGGCGTACGTATGGGGCGGTCTCGGCGACCGGACAACCCAAGTACCATGATGGCATTGGCCCTCTCCTGGCCGGATTTCAATACATCCCCTTCGGCGACCTGGACGCAGTTCGTCAGGCCGTCGATCCGCAGACGTGCGCCATCCTGGTGGAACCGGTCCAAGGGGAAGGCGGGATGAATCTGCCACCCGAGGGGTTCCTGGCCGGATTGAGACAGATTGCCGACGAACAGAAGCTGCTCTTGATCTTCGACGAGGTGCAGACGGGATGCGGTCGGACCGGCGAGTGGTTCGCCTACCAGCACTTCGGAGTCACTCCCGATATCATGACCTTGGCGAAAGCAGTATGTGGTGGGATTGCCGGTGGTGCCATGCTGGCCCGCGGCGAACTGGCCCCCTTGCTGCGACCGGGCACGCATGCCGCCACGTTTGGGGGCAACCCGATTGCCGCCCGTGCTGGGATTGCCACCATCGAAACGATTGAACGGGAGGGGCTGCTGTCGGAGGCCCAGCGGATCGGCGACTATTTCCAAGCCTCACTGACGGGACTCGCCCGGGAAGTTTCCTGCATCCGTGACGTCCGCGTGCTAGGGACCATGATTGGTGTGGAACTGGAAATCGACGGTGCACCCATCGTGGGCGGCTGCCTGGAACGCGGTGTCCTTGTCAACTGCACACAGCAAACCATCCTGCGACTGCTGCCCGCCCTGGTACTGACCCAGGAGGAAGCCGAGCAGGGATTCGAGACTCTGGCCGAGGTCATCCGAGAGGTAGCGACCGCCAGTGGCTGATGTGCGCCATAGGAAGCTCGAAGCCCCACGGCCAGTCCGTGCCGCCAGCAAGCCGGACGGAGACACTCCGTTGCCGAAACGCGACCTGTTGACGCTTTGGGACCTCACGCCGCGCGACGTCACGGAGCTGCTCGATCTGGCAACCGACCTCAAGGAGGCACAGGCCGCCGGCCGTCGCGAGCCAATCCTGTCCGGCCACCTGGTCGCCCTGCTGTTCGAAAAACCTTCGCTGAGAACGCGCGTCAGCTTTGAGGCAGCCATTTCGCATCTGGGCGGCTCGAGCAATTATCTGGGAGACGACGTCGGCTGGGGCGAACGGGAATCGCTGGCGGACTTTGCCCGCGCCCTCAGTCGGTACGCCGACGTCATTGTCTACCGCGGCTCGGACCATGCGAAACTAGAAGCCCTGGCGGAATCGAGCCGCTGCCCCGTGATCAATGGGCTGACCCGCGAGGCACATCCTTGCCAGGCCTTGGGCGATCTGTTGACCCTCCGCGAACATTGGGGCGAATTGGCCGGCAGGAAGTTGGCCTTTGTGGGAGACGCCAACAACGTCTCCCGCAGCCTGGCCCTGGCCGCCGCGATGATGGGAATGCGGCTGGCCATCGCCTGTCCCGCTGCCTACGCGCCGCCTGCAGAGTTCCTCAAGCGCATCTACCAGAAGTATCCTTCAGCAGCCATTGAAGTCTGTCACGATTCGCACACCGCTGTCGCCGAGGCAGACGCCGTGTATACGGACGTGTGGGTGAGCATGGGGGACGAGGCCGATCGGGAGGTCCGCGAGTCGCATTTCGCGGATTTTCAGGTCAACGAGGGACTCATGCGAGCGGCCAGGCCCCACGCAATCTTCTTGCATTGCCTGCCCGCTCGACGCGGCGTCGAGGTCACCAGCGCCGTCATGGATTCACCTCAAAGCAAGGTGTTTGACCAGGCGGAGAATCGCTTACACATCCAAAAAGCCGTACTGGTGTGGCTGCTGACTGCCGACCATCCCAAGTTCTGACCGACTGCAGACAGGTCCTGTCGGACCTGGAGCGGGGAGATGGATCGTCCGCATTCCGGCTCTGGCCATTGGTCTACGACGAACTGCGGAAGTTGGGGGCCATCCGGCTGGCGCCGGAGCAACCGGGCCCGATGCTGCAGCTCACCGCCTTGGTTCGCGAGGCCTGCCTTCGGCTCTTCGACGTGGCACAGGTCCAGCATTGGGATTCTCGAGGGCACTTCTTGGCCGCCCCTCAACCCGACGGGCAGGTCCTTCACTCCGCTGCGCTGCGTTCAGGATGACATCGAGTGGCGTTCTGGATGACATCGCGCCGCGTTCTGGATGACATCGCGCGGCGTCGTGATCACCGTTGCCCTCCAAGAAGTCATCCTGAGGGAGCCGAAGGCGACCGAAGGACCTGCCAAACGCAAATGGCCTGCGTTCACGGAAGTATTCCTGGCACAATGCGATGCTCGTCACCAATGCACCGTTGCAGCCGGGAAATTCCGGATCCTTCGCTTGCCCACCGCCCTCGCTCCTCAACCCGACGGGCAGGTCCTTCACTCCGCTGCGCTGCGTTCAGGATGACATTTCGCCGCGTTCTGGATGACATCGCGCCGCGTCGTGATCACCCTTGCCCCCCAAGATGTCATCCTGAGGGAGCCGAAAGACCTGCCAGATGCGTCGGGCCAAGTGGGACTGTCACGGTTGGGCCCCCTTCAGCAAGCGGCGGGCCTCTTCCACTTCACCTCCATCCGGGTGTTGCGACAGCACCTGTCGCGTGACGTCAAATAACTGCTCAATTCGGGCCTGGGCCGCCCGGTCTGCCCGCAAGTACTCGCGCTGGCGATCCTGCATGATCCTCAGGAAATCGTCATGCGTGGGCAAGTCTTGCAATTCATCGAACAAGGCCTGTGCTTCCGCCACACGTCCCTCGTCCAGCCGCAGGCGGATCCGAGCCGAGAGGACCTTCCGCCGTGCCAAGGTATCGATGATGTGCTCCTGAACGCCGCGGAGGAATCCCTCGGCCTCGAGTCGCGGATCATCGTCACTCAGCAGGGCCCTCATCTGCGATTCCGCCCCTACAACGATCGGCAACCGTGCCAGCAGGCGGCTGCCGTTCTTGACATAGATCACTTCCAGAGGGTGCTCATCCCCTCGCGTCAAGCGAATCATTCCCTGCCAGTTCGTGGTACCGAGCGGCACGAGCGTGTCTCCCACGTCGGGCCGCACAAACACCCCATAGCCCTCGAGTGGTCGATTGCCTTCGGTTTCTGCCAGGAGTTGCAGGCGCGTGGTACGGTGCGTGGGACGAACCTCCAGAGCAAACCGCGCGACTTGCTGGGTACTGCGAAGCCGTAGCGGGTTGCGAAGTCCCGAGACGACGTCGCACAGGACCCTCCCTTGACTGGCGGAAATCTCTTGGCTGGGCCCGGCGGCCGCCGCCCGCAGCACCGTCCATGAGACATCGGAAACACCTTGGGGCAGTGCCCGTCCCAGTCGATCGTTCAGACGAATGCGGACGTGGAACAAGGTGCCAGCCGCGGGAAACTGGTCGGAACCGGCCTCACGTGCCAGGAGCCCCGCCCGCAGGCGAACCTCGGCCTGTTGGCCGCGCACCCGGCCAATTCGCCCCAACCGCAGAAAGGCCCGCTGCACGGCAACCACAGCCCGTCTCGCCAAGGTTTCATTTTGCCGCACCAGTCCGCGGTGGATGGGCCCCCATTGCCAGGCTGCCACGTCCAATTCCCGGACCGCCAGCCGAAATCCCGGCAGTTCCGGCTGGACCGTCAACACCATCAACTTGTCGAATTTCGCCAGCTGCGGAAACTTCTGGAGGAGCTCCCCAGGATCGACCGGCGCCGATGGGCCGCACCAATCGTCGACCTGACTTTCCGGGGCGGACTCCACGTGACAATCCCATGTCGATCCAAACCTGGCGTGCAGGCCCTGGGCCAGCGCAGCGGGCAGGGTGACCTGCCAACCTTCCAGGTCCGGCACGTGCGGAAGTCGATGCCAGATGAGCACCCGGTAGGGCCTGGCCTCCCACTGTTCGATTTCGTCGGCCGCCATGAGGGCCCCTGTCACGAGCGACAGAAGCACAACGGCGACATGGAACACGTTCACGGACAGGATGCCGATGCCACTTGCGATGCTCGACACGCTGCCAGGCCGCATGCCATTACTCCGCCGACCGTGTCGGTGCAGGACTGTCGGTCGCCCGCCAAGCCTCCACACCGTCATAGGTTCTCAGTGGACGAGCTGGGATGCCTGCCAACTCTCGGCGGCGGGCCAGATAGATCTGGATCTGACAAAGCGGCAAGAGCGCGGTCTCCTCCTGGCAAAGCCGATGGACCTCATGAAGGCTCTGCCGGGCTTGATCCCAATTCGTCGCCAGTTGGGCGCGGCGGAGTGCCAGGATCAGGTAGGGGGAAACATCCGGAACCAGTCCAAGGTCGCCCAACAGGGAGTGGATATCCTGCAGCGGTTCGGACATGACCATTTCCAGGAAGGCCAGGTCCCAGTTATCGTCCGAAGGCCAGGCCGTGGCGGAATCCAGTTCGCGACGTTCGGTCGTAACGCCCAGGACACGCCATGAGCGCTCCACGAAATCCGCGATGCCCCTAGCAAAAGGGTCGGCGGGATGCGCCAGGATCAGGGGTGGTCGACGGTCCGGCGGCGCCTCCTTTTCCGTGGGAATCTGCCGCAGTGCCATCTGATAGAGGGTCCTCGCCAGCAGGGGATCGAACCGCTGGGGACGAATGCTCGCATCCGAGGCGTAGGCCAGCGGGTCGTCCAGGGAAAAGCCCATGGGAAAGGGTCCGCTGAGTACCTGGCAGCCGACGGGTTCAGCCCCTGCCAGAATCTCGTCTCGTAGAAGTCGGTCTCGGTCGATGGCCAGGAGCAGGGCGCGGCGCGCCATGCGATTGGCGGGTAACGTGCGATTCAAGTTGGGTATCAGCACGACCAGACTCGGGGCGGCATAGGGACTCGCCACCGCGGAGTCGTCACTTGTCAACGAGGTGGCATCCGCCGGCAGGACATGTTCCAGCAGGTCCACTTCGCCCACGCGGAGTGCCCGCAACTGGTCCGCAAACGATGCGATGGGGCGTTCCTCGATCTCTTGCAGACTATCCGCAGACGCGAATTGGTATCTCGGGTTGGCCACAAAAAACCGCGTGCCCTTGGTCGCCGAATCGGTGGCGGCGGAAGGATTGAAGGGACGATTGAAGTTCCCCGGGGCCTTGACCGATTCGGGATTGGCCGCAACGTCGACCTGAAAGATCCGCTCCGGGCGGAGAAGTGCGCTCGTCAGTGACACCGAGAACTCGTGCGGTCCCTTCACCCGTATCTCACGGACCCAGCGCTTCAGGTCGATCTGTCGCTGCAGAGCAGGGCTGTCGCCGTGCAGGTAACGCGCCATGTCGAAGGCCGTTGCCCCCGGTGCATTTCCTGGCGCGGGTGCGAGCTGCCAGGTCACCTGATCTCCTGACTCGCTCGCGGAAAGCTGACCCCAGGGAGATTCATACTGCCCGCCGTCAGAACCGAAGCCAACCTGCTCGACCAGCAGTCGGCTCGTCAGGCGGCGAGCCCGGCGACTGGCCCATTCCAATGGGACGGCTGCCGGTTCCTGCGGTGAGATCCGCGTAACGGCAACGACGATGGACCGATAGCGTTCGTCGATCTGGCGGGCCAGCGATTCCGCTGCGGCAGAGTCGGGCCAGGCCAGCAATGCCTGACGACAGGCCTGCCGCGCTTCGCTCCATGATTCCTTACCAGCCAGCTCCTTTGCGAGGGCCAGTTGCCCGTCCGCCGCCTTCTGCAACCGGTCACGCCACGAGGACACCAAGGACGACATTTCGGCCGACGGGTATCTGGTTTCCGCCAGCGAGATCCATTCACGCATCCTCCGGAAATCCTGTTCGGATTCCGCACGATCGACGATCCGACCCAGGACGGCTCCCAAGGCCGTGGATAGTCCGCCATGATTCGGGGCACGCCGCTTGAGTTCATCAAGGTCCGCCAGGGAATGGTGGAATCGCCCTGCTCGATACGCGGCAGCGGCATCCTTGAGCAGGAACTCACGAAATGCGGGCTCCAAGCCCTCGGTCTGCGGCCACTTGCGAAACAGCAAGTCGAAGTAGGGAATCGCCTGGTCACCGTGCCCCTGTTGGACGTGCACTTGCGCTTCGTGCAATACGATCTCGGGAAACCGCTCGATACGATCGATGTACTGAAACTCGACCTCATACTGGTGGTCGGGATCCGATAATAGACGAAGGAGCAATCGATCCGCGGGCTTGGGATCCGGAGGAACTCGAGTTCCTTCCTGATCCAAGGGAATGATATCGAGCGCGATCCCCCCTTGTTCGGGCGTGAGCACTACGCGGTCGAATGGATCCTGGTGATAGAGGGGTACGTCGGCGCCATCCCCCATGGTCCGCTGAGCGAAGAGACTCACCATCAGGAGCCCGGCAAGGCATGGGGGGGGGACCGGACGACCACGTGCCAAACGTGCTACATACGTCATGGCGTCACATCCGCCAGGGGGACCAGGTGCAACGTGGAATCCGTACCGAGGAGGAGCAGGCGATCTCCCAGAAGTTGCGGACCGGCCCCCAGGGTCTCTCCCAGATGCCAGGCCGCGGGGTCCGAGCCCGATGCGCTGTCCGCGAATGCTCCCGTATCCGACCGGAGCTTCCAGATCTCGCCTTGCAGTGTCCCGCAAATCCAGGTGCCGTCATGCGCCAGGGGTGCCCCGGCCAATCGTCCATGCGGCAGTTTGGCTGTCCAGCGGGGTTGCTCTGCCGAATCCAGCGCCATCAGCGTCCCCGAATCGGTCGCGAGCCCCAGGATGTCGGCCGCTACGGCCGAGGGCCCCCACGTCGCGCGACCGTCCACCGGCCACGATTGAAGGGGCTTCAGGTTTCCACCATCGATGCTCCAAACACGGTCCTGTTCCGCCGCCTGCTCGACAGCGAAGACCGTATCGGCCAATATGCCCAATCTCAACCCAAGCGGCATCCGCAAGTGGTTCTCCATCTTAGGAGTCAGACCGGGCGACTGCCCCGCCACCAACTGCAACCGATAAATCTGACCGTTCGCTTCCGCGACGACCCATTCCGTGTCGGAAAGCGGGACAGGACGGACCCAGGCGATTTGCTGCTTTGGCGCCAGGGGCAGTTGAAACGGAGTGGCAAGGGGCTTCCCGGTACGACTGTCGACCAGGTAGATCGGGCCATCCTGGGTGCAAACGAGAATTCGATCGCCCCGAGCAACCGGCGAACAGGCCAGCGTTGGATGAGGGACGGCAAGTTCCAGTCGACTCCAGCGACGCGACGTGGCGCTGGGATCGAACACGAGCAGCGCGGGTGATCGGTCAGCCAGGGTGAGGCCCATTCGTCCGTCGGGAAACTCCAATACCGATTCCACGGCTGTGGGCTGGCGCCCCAGATCGTCCCTCTGATCGAGAATTCCCTGTGCGACTGCATCGGAAGTCACGTTCCAAACCAGCCCATTTTCCGCAATGACAACGATGTTCTTGTGAATGCGATCCACCAGGGCGTGCGTGGCCGGCGACTGTCCCAGCTGCATCGTCCACAATGGGGTAACGGAATCACCATCGAGCGGGACTTGCAGCGCAGCGGCCCGCACACCATCCGAGTCCTGCGGCCGCGTGAATTCCACCAGGATATCCGGGGCAACGAACTGAGGGGCCGCCAAGTGGACACTCCCCTCGTCGCGGAACCATCGGCGCACCAGTGAGCCGCGGGCGGCCTGGAGCTGAACCTCGGCCAGGGAACTCCCCGCCAGTATGAGACGATCCCCCTGAGAAACGGAGAAAACCTGGATCGACTCGGCGTCGGTGGAAGCCGAGGAGGCAACCTGCCTCAAAGGGGGCTCACCAGCCGAATCCACTTCGAGAACATACGTGGCCCCCCGCTGCGTCGTGATCGCCACACGACTGCCCACCAATGTGGCTGGCTCATGGACCTGCCCTTCCAGCCGCCAAGGCTCGCCCAGCGCGGGCAGGCTGCCGTCGTCGTTCGGCGTGCGGGAGAAGGCACGCAGGCGAGAAGCGTCCGGCCCGATGTTCTCACAGATCAACAAGGCGTTTCCCACCACCAGCGGAGGAACGGACACCGTGCCTGGCGCATGTCCCACGTACGTAGAACCCTTGCATGAGAGATCGTTCGCATCGAGCACGAACAGGCTGGAATGTTGGCCCAGTTGGTAGATTTGGCCACTCTCCGCGTCATAGGCGGGAACTGTCGCGAGTGGCTGTGGGAACTCGACGCAGGTCGCGGCACCTGACTCGACTTGCACTTGCCACAATCGGCCTCGGTCCGAAGCCACGTAGACCCGATCGGGATAGACGACCTGTCCCACGGCCAATCCTTCCAGCGGCAACCGCCACCGGAGGTCACCGGTGGCATGCGCCAGGCGCAAAAGTTCATGACGCTGCTCGTCCAGCACCAGTGCATCGGGGTCGGTCGAAGAGATCACTCGATCGGGCCATACTTGCGATTCGTGCCCCACCCAACGCCGCCACAGAAACTTCCCATCCCGAGCGGATAGGCCGTAAACGGCCCCTCGCGCAAGTAGGCACAGTACCTGATCGGTGTCTGCGGCGGCTTGTACCTGCCGATCCGCCAGCACGACGCGTCGCGCGGCGGCCGGACGATCCTCTTCGGTGTTCGCCGGCGGCGCGTCAGGGCATGGCCGAATGAGTTTCTGTTCCGCAAGCGTGATGGCTCGCAATTCGGCACCCAGCGCAGCGTTCTGCGAAAGACCGGGGAATTCGGCCAAGAGGGCATCTCGCAGGCGATAGGCCTCCGCGACCTGCTGGTTCGCCAGGGCCTGGCGTACGGCGCCAAGAGCCGTTTGCAACGACTCCTCGCGCCGTACGTCGCGCCGTATCAGCTGAACCTGATCGGACGTACGATCGATCCCATCCTGGACCGCCTGGCGCTGGGACGTCGGCAGGATCTCGGGGTCATCAATCCACTGGAGCGCTCGAGCCGCCTGGTCCAGCCGTGATTTTTTCTCGGTGATGTCCGAACGTTTCCGGGCGTCCTCGACCAGCCCTTGATAGAGAGCGGTCAGGACACCCGCCAGTTCGGGGCGGGCGTCCTGGAAGGCAGCTTCCGACCGGATACGAGCGATTTCCTCCCCGCACGTCTTCAGCGCGCCGTCCCAGTCCGAGGCCTCGACCTTTTGCCGCATCCTGGCCAACCCGACTCGGACGCGCGCCTGAGTTGCCTTCGGATGCCGGGGGAATCGGTCGAGAAACCGTTCATACTTGGCAATCGCCTGCAGGTAGCTTTGAGACGCATAATCGTCCTCCGCCAACTGGTAGAGTTCGTCTCCCGATCCGCGGGTGAGGAGAAAATAGAGCATCAGTCCAGCCAGCACGAGCAGGATCAGTCCGCCGCCACCGAGAAGGATCAGTTTGCTGTCCCAGCGATGCACGGGGTGGGTACCCGATCTGGGCCGCAGGCCGCGAGCCAGTCGTCGCCACATGCCGCCGCGTCGCATTCCGATCGCGTAGTCCCCCGACACCGCGGGATCTTCGATCCGCTCGCCGGACAGAACGTCAGACAGCGAATCGGGAGCGGGCACATCTTCCGGAGGTCCCTCCCACGACTTCTTCGCCGCGTGGGTTGACGGTTTGGACCGCTGAGCACTGGCGGCCGACGGTCGCTGGGGCGGTTCTGCTGCCAGGTCCTCCGCAGAATCACTGGCGACCAGCTTCAGGTCCTCGGATTCAAGCAGGACCAGTTCGTCCTGGTCTCCGACGTCCTCGTCATGGAGCAGCTCGAGTTCCTCCTCCCCCTGCCCCTCCAGGATTTGACCGGCCTGCAGCATGGTGAGCAGCTTCTTTTCGACGAGCAGCTGTGCCAGCTTCTCGGGCGTGATGGGGCGACTGCTTTCGCTGAGCTGTTGGCGCAGTCGATCGAGCGTGGTCCCGCTCAACAGTCCACGTCGCTCGGCGGCATCAAGAAACTGAGAGGCGTTCATGAGCGGGGGCGGCGCTTAATCCACCGACGATTCCTCGGTGGTCATGATCTTGACATCCTCCATACCGACTTCATTACCCGCATCGATAGCCTGGACGACGCGTTCATGATGTGCGTCGCCATGGCACACGAGCAGCATATGCGACGCGCCGGGACCGCACGAGCCGGCTGAACGGGCCTTCCGCAATTGTACGATCAAGTCCTGGGGCGATGGCGCCTCGATCTCCTCAGGCCATTCGGCCGCGGATAGGTGAAACGTATTGTACTCGTCGACCCGCACGACGACATACGTTGGGTCGTTCTGGAAGTCCTCCAACGTACGGGCGGCGGGGTTCGGTTGATCGGACCGAGGCGTAGGAATGCGAAACGACTTCTGCATGGCGAACGCAGCCGTGACCATGAAAAAGATCAGCAGCAGAAAGGTTACGTCGACCATGGGCGTCATGTCCATCTCCGCCTCACCGGCCGTCCGCCGATGCCCGAATCGAATCTCATCCCCAGCGCCACTTGGCACATCCATCAGCGGTGCTCCAGTACGGCCACAAAGATGGGAACGTCGGCGGCCCCCGCAATGGCCTTCATGATGCGATCCACGTCCCGGTGCTTTACCGATTTTTCCGCGCGGATCAGAACCTGAGTCTTTCCCGACGAACATTCCCGCCGCACGTAATCCATGATGGCCTCCTGATCCCTCGCCGGGTCGCCCGTGGAAACCAGCGCCTCGGGAACCAGCCGTTCACCCAGGTACAGACGCGCCCGATCGGTTCCCGCACTCTGCAGCGACAAGACGGCCGACGTCTTCTCCGTGACCGCCGTCCCGTTGCGGGCCTCGGGCAGCCGCAATTCGTTGCCGCGATCCATCTTGGAAGCCACCAGAAAGAAGATCAACAGCAGGAACGTCATGTCGATCATGGGAGTGATGTCCATCTCGACATCACTGCGGAGCCGACGGCGCGAGTCAATGAGCGTATTCATCCCCATTCATTTCCCAGACCATCGGGATCGATCCGGCAGGAGCTCAAAGAAAGAGCGCACCCCGGATTCCACCAGGTCCTCGAGCTTGCTGATGCGGATCTGCACGCTGTTCATGCCAATCATGAGGGGGATGGCGATGGTCAGGCCCACCAGCGTCGTAATCAGGGCCAGGCTGATGTTCTGGGCGAGTTCATCGGGGCGCACGTTTTCCGCCGTGGCCAATTGGCCAAAGGCACCCATCATCCCGGCCACCGTCCCCAGCAACCCCAGCATGGGCGCACTCTTGATGACCGTATTCACCCAGCTCAACCGATGGTCCATGTCCGCCAGCACATCCCGGCGGAACCGATCCGCGACAAGTCGCTGCAGGCTGGCTGGGGAAAGCTCCGGATGATCCAGCGCCAACCGCAACAATTGGGGGACGGCCCGAATGTCTTCCGATACCAATTGTCGAGCTCCATCGAGATCCCCTTGCTTCAGGTGCGGTTCCATCGCCGCCAGCCATTTTTGCTGTTCCGACTCCGAGTCAAATCGCTTCTGACGGATCCGCATCCAGACCATCACCAGGCAATACGTACCCCAAATGGCAACCAGGGCCTGAACAAAGTAGATCGAGTTGCCAAACAGGTTGGTGAGCCCTGCCATGCCGGATGCCGCGATCAGTGGCACACGATCGATGGTGCCTAACCAGTGATGCTCCACGCCTGCTTCTCCGGGAATTGTTCTCGATCGATGACTACGGCTGCGTCTGAACCCGTTCCACGCGGAAGGCATAGCCCTGGTCCGCTTGGGTGACAGAGAACACCGTGCGCCGAACCTGGTCCAAGGTCAAATTCTTGCCGCGCAGGAAATCGCGCTCCAACAGGGCACATTGATTTTCCAGTTTGGGGGGGATGAACTTCAAGATGATTCGATTGCGGACGTCGATACCCGCTCGCTGAAGCAACTGCTGGTCGGCCTCCTTCGTAGCGCTCTCACGCGACCAGCGAAAGTAGAGACGCGAATCGTCCGTCCCCTGCCGTCGATCCGGCTTGGGCTTGGCCAAATGGAAGGCATAGTCCACCTGGGACTGCCCGCCTCCCACGGCGGCAAGCTCGATGCCAAAATAGTCCAGCTGCCGGGCGTATTCCGCCAGGGAGGCGGACGGATACAAGAGCTCCCAACGCTCCTCGCGGGGAACTCCCTGGCCATCGCCTTCGCCCGAGCCCATGCCGCGGCCGCGTCCCGTACCCCGTCCGGCAGGCCGGCGGTCGCTCAAGTCCAGCTCCGGCTCCACAGGCTGTGCCGACACCACCTCGCTCACCGTTTCCAGCGCCTCCTCGAATTCGGGCGGCGTCACCTCGTCCACCAGGTCTTCGCTGGCATCGGCAAGCTCCTGGTCGCTTCCCATCTGGCCTCCGCCACCGGGCAAGGGCTCGATGAGCTGAGGTTCCAGGGCGGTCTGCTTGACCAAGACGCGGCTGGTCAACCACACCAGAAACATCATGACCACGACCGAGCCAACCAGGATCAAACCTGTCGTGATCCCGGCGGCGGCACGCTCGTAGGGTGAAACGGCCAGCGGCGGCTCGATCAGGTCGTGCCGAACGCCCGATACCGAAGTCCGCGTCCGATCGGGGCCATCCGGCTTCACTTGGTTCATGGCACACTTCGGCTCACGTCATGGAAAAAACTCGGCATCGGGTTCCAGTCCTCGATACCAATCTTTCCAGGCGGTCACCGCTTCGGCAACCTGCCGATCGACGAAATCGTCAGGCGGCCACAAAGCGTCGAGTTTGCGGCTGATTCGTCGCAATGCGTCGCGGGCCTCGAGCTTTGTACTTCGATCTCCCTTTTGCAAGGCGAATATGAGGTAGGGCGCCTGATCCAGGGCGCCATCTTGCCCCAGGACCCGGACAGCCAATTGCTGCTTCCCTCCCGTGGTGCGCAGGACCATGTTTCGTATTCGGTCGATCTGCCCACTTCGGACGGCTGGGTCCTGGCTCAGCTCAATGGTCGCTACCTGGTCCACGAGCCGTTCCACCAGTTCGTCGCTCTTGGAAAACTCGCTCAATAAGTCGTCCACCGACGTGGCCAGCAGGGGATTCACCAATTTGCCGGCCCGCAATTCCACCTGGGACAGGTCTCGTGGCAGGCCACGGCCCCCGAACCATAATCCGCCACCGAAAATGGGCTTCTGAATGGCCTTCTTCGTGCTGCGGATCAGGAACAGGACGGAAAAGGAAGTATCCACCTGGGGTCCGCAGAGCGGATCGATGGACCAGGCACCATTGCCACCTTGGGCCTGTTCGAGAAAGGCCACGCCTTCGTCATACCAGGGCTTCCCAAAACTGGCGTCGGGCCCGGAGGCTTCGCGAAAGCTTTGGCAGCGCTCGAGTGCATACAAGTAGTACAGGTTGAATTGTTCCGTTTCGATCTGGTAATTCGCGGCGAGCCACCGGTCCCCATCCTTGATGGCACGACGGATGCGATTGGCCAACGCAGGGCTAACGGCACGCCACTGCTGGCTGCTGCTGGACGCCGGAATATAGTCCTTCAGTACCTTGGGCAGCTCGGCATGCTGCGCCTCGGATCGTGGGGCAGTCCCCTGTGGCAAGAGCAGATCCGCACAGACATACATGCTTCCGAGGCCAGCCGTGGCCAGTGACAGACGCACCTCCGTCTGGGAAACACGGTCCTTGCCCGTTTCGGGAAGGATCCCCTGATACCCCCAGGCACCCGATGGGTCTTGCGTCCTGGTAAGCCAATCGGCAAAGCGAATGACCGCCTCGGAAGAAACGGGGACACCCGCGCGATGTGCGGACCAGATTGCCAGGATGCAGTATTGTGACATCGAAGTGTCACCTGTTTCCACATGGGGGCCCGAAGTGTAGCCCCAGCCTCCATGGGGCTTTTGCAAGTCCCACAAGAAGGTCAACAGTCGATCAATCGTGGCACGGTGGGCCACAGGATCGAGGTCGGTCAGGAAGATGATGGCCAGTCCCAGGCTGTAGACCTCGTTTTGGATACGGACTTCCTCCAGGGATTGCCCGGCGTACTTTTGGCAGGCCTGAATGGCGTCGGCGACGAGCGGGTGCGTCGCCTGCCCGTTCTTGGCAAAGACCATGGCCATCAGGCATTTGCCACCCAGGCGCCCTTCGTTGCCATTGGCCTCCAGAAAGCCGTGAGCGCGTGTCACCATGGCCTGAACGCGAGGGTCCTCGGGGGTCGCAGATGGAGAGGCAAGTGGCCAGGCCCATCCCGCGCTGAACGCGAGGAGTCCGACCGTCCAGGGACACGTACCGCGTCGCGGCGGTGGTTGTCGCATGGTTCAATCGCGCTCCCGATCCTGGCGGCGGCGGTCGTCTCTCCAATCCCGTCGCAACTGCTCCAATTGCTCGCGCGTCGCGCGTTGCAAGCGTGCCAGGTTCTCGTCCATTTGTGCTTGCAGTCTCCGCACATGCGACTCCATCCGCTGCAGTTCTTCACGGAGTTGCTGAATGGAGCGGGGATCGGCGACGTCCGGGCGTCGGTCGACTGCCGGGCGCGGCCCCTGGCCGGGCGCCTTGGCCACATCCTCACGCCGCTTGAGAATGCGTCGGGCCGCGTCGGGTCGTTGTGGACCGATAGCGGGTTCGTTCATCATTCGGCGAATGCGCTCCGCTGCCATGGGGAGCCCTGCCGCCTGAAGATGGCGAGCCGCGATGCGGAGATGGTCCCTTCGCGTCAGGCGCCGTCTGTCGTTTCCACGAGAGC
>WPCK01160412.1_pt1 | contig 32434 bp, 30 predicted proteins | sample 5399851 | NCBI WGS metagenome assembly WPCK01 (sample SAMN12869471, study PRJNA574797) | sludge metagenome | isolation source: wastewater treatment of pH11 | place: China:Beijing | collected 2019-05-20 | reverse complement strand
CCCTCATCACCGTACAGCAGCCGATTTGATGCCTGTTCGATCTCGTAGCGCAGGTAGTCGTTCTGATCCTCCAGCGCCTCGACGAGATCGCGTTTCGCGATGATCTCGTCTCCGAGCAAGGTACGGGCTTGGGTCACGGCGGGACGAGGCGACCGCAGCTCCAGAACTGCCGCCGTGATGCACAGACCCACGAATATTGCGACGATCATGCGCAGTGCAATGGCTGTGGGCCGCTGTTTGCGATGACCGTGCGGACGCGATTTAGCCTCCACATAGCCCTGATCCAGTGGATGATCCATCACCTCGGTCAGGAGCGTCATCGAGTTCCGTGCCGGTGTTCGATCATCTTTATCGGCCATCAGGACACCTCGAGAACCGGCTTCACCTGGCGTGCGCGCAGCATCTGACTTCCTTGGCGGAAATAGGTCAGCCCGGCGAACCAGTAAACGCCGATCCCCCACCACATCATGGCCCATCCCGCAGCCCAGAGCAGGGATTCCTCGCCCCCTACGATATGGGCGAGCAACAGCAGCGGGAAGGCCACCATGAGCATAAAGGTGCCCGTCTTGCCGACTAGAGACACCGGCAGACCGTTGCCATGGCCGCGCCGTTGCAGGACGAGCAGCAGCAGTCCGACGATCACTTCACGTACCAGGATCACCACTATGAGCCACCAGGGAATGACCTCGCGGTAGGCCATAGCCAGTACCGACACCATGATGAGCAGCCGGTCCGCCGCGGGATCGAGCAATTGCCCCAGTCGAGTCACCTGGTTGAGTTTGCGCGCCAGCACACCGTCAATCCAGTCACTGCTGGCTGCAATACCGAGCACCACGATCGCGGCCACGTCCGCACCACGAACGACCAGCACACCGAAGACCAACATGAGGATCAGCCGGATCACACTGATGATGTTCGGCACCGTGACAATACGGTCACGACCAGTGTCAGATTCGTCCACTATGCCCCCATGTCGGTGAAGTGTTCCGGGTTTATTCTGTCACCTCAAAGCCCATTCAACACCTTGCGACGTGCGCAATCCCACATCAGGTAGTAGTCGTATGGGCCTTGGCACGCGTATGATAGTCACATCATCTCTGCTATGCACCGCACTTCCAGGCGCTATATGACGCTATCAGCGGTTGCTGATCTAAGACTTCTATCTCCCATTTCGAAAGCGATCCTTGCGTGACGTCCACTATTGAAAATTCCAGCGTGTCGGCGACCTTTGCTGACCTCGATCTGCCTGACTCGCTGCTGAAGGCCGTGACAGATTTGGGCTTCACACAACCGACTGACATCCAGTTGGCGGCAATTCCACCCCTGTTAGCGGGTCGCGACATCACGGGAATCGCACAGACCGGCACCGGCAAGACTGCCGCATTCGGCTTGCCACTGTTGAGTCTGATCGACCCTTCTTTGCCTCAATTGCAAGCCGTGGTGCTCACGCCGACCCGCGAACTGGCCATGCAGGTAGCTGATGCGATCAGCGAATTGGCCTCTCACCTCGGTGGGGTCAACGTCGTGGCTGTCTACGGTGGCGCGCCCTACGGCCAGCAGATCTACGCTCTGCGCAACGGCGCCCAGGTACTAGTTGGTACTCCTGGGCGCGTCATGGACCACCTTGACAAGGGCACCGCAAACTTCTCATCGGTGAAGATGCTCGTCTTGGACGAGGCCGACGAGATGCTCCGGATGGGCTTCGCCGAGGACGTCGACACGATCTTCCGGCAAGCGCCGGAACAACGTCAGGTCGCATTGTTTTCCGCCACTATGCCGCCGGCTATCCGCAAAGTCGCCCAGGAACACCTGGTTGACCCGGTCGAGATCGCGGTATCCCGGCAGTCTTCGACTGTCACCAGCGTCGAACAGCGCTTCGCGGTCGTACCTTTTCGGCACAAGGTCGGCGCCCTGTCCCGGATCTTGGCTACCACGGATGCCGAAGCAGCCATCGTGTTCTGCCGCACGCGTGCGGCGGCCGAAGAGGTCGGCGTCGAACTGGTTGCTCGCGGGGTCTCAGCCGCCACCATCAGTGGCGACGTCGCACAGCGGGAACGCGAGAAGATCGTTGACCGGTTGCGCAGCGGACAACTCGATGTCCTGGTAGCGACCGATGTTGCGGCACGTGGCCTCGACGTCGAGCGCATCGGGCTCGTCGTCAACTTTGATGTGCCGCGCGAAGCCGAGGCTTACGTCCACCGTATCGGCCGTACCGGCCGGGCCGGACGCACCGGTATCGCCATGACATTTGTCACTCCGCAGGAACGCAACAAACTGCGCCACATCGAACGCACGATCCGCACTCAGTTGGTTGAGACCGCGGTGCCCTCCCCTGCTGACGTGTCGGCGCACCGCACGAAGAAGCTCCTGGAGCAGGTGTCGGAGCGTATCCCGGCGGGCCGTCTCGACATGTACCGCCGTCTGGTCCAAGAGCATGCGGAGACCACCGGTGCTGACATCAACGATGTCGTGGCCGCCGTGCTCGCCCTCGGTGTCGGTGATGACGGACCATCGGCTCGTCGCGTCGCAGAACAAGCCGCACACGATGAGATCACAGCCGCACAACAGCCGCCGAAGCGTGGCGCACGTGACGATGTGGACCGGTCCACCAGGCGCGACTTCAAACGCGATCAGCGCCGTGGTTCTCGAGATGACTCGAGTTGGGGCGATTCAGGCCGACGCGAGATGCGCGGCCACGGACGGCAAGTGCGCGACGACTCCCCCGGTGCTCGTCACCCGAAACCGCACCGCACCCCCGCTGATGCGACGCGCTATCGGGTCTCTGTGGGTTTTGACACCGGTGCGGAACCACGCGGCATTGTCGGTGCTATCACCAATGAGGGCGGATTGCGTGGCGCTGATATCGGCAAGATCGCGATGTTCGGCTCCTTCGCGCTCGTTGACATCTCAACACCGCTGAACCCTGGGCAGATCAAGCGCATCGGTCGCGCCAAGGTCGGTGGACGTCCGCTGCAGCTGCAGGTTGATGAGGGCCCGCGGAAGCGTTACGACGACAACCGCAAGAATCGGCACGACGACGCTCGCGGCGGTCGCCGTGAGGACAAGCCACGGCACCGTCACAGCAAAGACAATCACCGCTGACGCTTCGGTCGCTCAGTTACCAGGGTTTAAACGCGGCTTGCCAGGATCGAGGTCACGAGCACCGCTCGTGCGCCCAGGTCGTGCAGCGCATCCATGATCTGGTTGGTCTTGTCGCGCGGCACCATCACTCGCACTGCCTTCCAGGCGCTGTCATGCAGGTCTGAGATAGTTGGCGATTCGAACCCTGGCGTCACGGCGACGGCAGCCTCAACGAGCTCGGTGGGAACGTCGTAGTCCATCAGAACGAAGCGCCGCGCGGTCAGCACGCCCTGCAGCCGCCTGGTCAAAACCGCCAGAGCGGCGTCATCGGCATTGGCGCCGCGGATGAGCACCGCCTCAGAACTGAGCAATGACTCGCCAAAGATCTCCAGCCCAGCAGCGCGCAGTGTCGATCCGGTCTCGACCACGTCGGCAATCACGTCCGCGACGCCAAGGCGGATGGCCGTCTCGACTGCGCCATCAAGACGAACCACATCAGCAGGGGTGATGCCCTTGTCCTTGAGGAAGTTCAAGACGAGCAGCGGGTACGAGGTGGCGATGCGTTTGCCGTCAAGTTCGGCGATATCGCGGTATTCGCCCTGCGGCGCGGCAAAGTGGAAGGTGGAGCGCGCAAAGTTCAGTGGCAGATGCTCTTGCGCATCCGAACCGGAGTCAAGCAGCAGATCACGGCCGGTGATGCCGACGTTCACTGTGCCGGAGCCGACGTAAACCGCGATGTCGCGAGGACGCAGGAAGAAGAACTCTACGTCGTTGTCCGCGTCGGTAAGGACGAGTTCGCGCGAATCACGTCGTTGGCGGTATCCCGCTTCGCGAAGCATCTGCGATGCAGGCTCGGACAACGATCCCTTATTGGGCACAGCGATACGTAACACAATAATCCTCTAGTGTTGTGGACGCCCTGCGATCGTGGGCGCCGACGGAAGCGACGAAGACTCGCTCACAGGTAACGGTACACGTCCTGCGGGGTGAGGCCGCGGGCGATCATCATCACCTGAAGATGGTAGATCAACTGTGAGATCTCCTCAGCAAGCTGGGCATCATCTTGGTATTCCGACGCAATCCACACTTCGCCGGCTTCTTCGGCGATCTTCTTGCCGATGGCATGAATACCAGCGTCGAGTTCGGCCACCGTGCCCGAACCCGCGGGGCGCTGCGTGGCTTTGGTCTTCAACTCAGCGAACAACTCGTCGAATGTCTTCACCGTGACAGCCTAGACGCTTTTATGCCTGCGATGCCAATGCCCACAGGCATTGGCCGATGGGCTCACGGCTGATGAATCAATCGAATCGCCTGCAAGGTCGCGAGAACCGCCTCGACCGCCTCCGCGCCTTTGTCCTCGGCGCTGCCTGCCAGACCGGCGCGCGCCAGCGCTTGCTCTTCGGTGTCAACGGTGAGCAGACCGAAGCCAACCGGTTTCTTAGTGCTCAATGAAACCTGGGTCAGGCCGCTGGTCGCCCCTTGGCAGACGTAGTCGAAGTGCGGAGTGTCACCGCGAATAACCACTCCAAGCGCTACGACGGCATCGCAGGACCCTTCGGCAGCATGCAGTGCTGCGACGGGCAGTTCGAAGGCTCCTGGAACGCGGATGAGCGGCGCGTCGGCGACACCGGCAGCGGCGAGGGCACGCTGAGCGCCAGCGACGAGGCCATCCATCACCTCGCGATGCCATTGCGCCGCGATCACGGCGATCTTGAGGCCGGTACCGTCGATCTGGTCGAGTTTCGGGGCTCCTGCGCCGCTCATGTTGTGGTCTCCTGTTCTGGGGTCGGTGTCAGTAGATGTCCCATTTGAGTACGTTTCGTTTCAAGGTAGTGCTCGTTGTGGATATTTCGTCCCACTTCGATAGGCACTACGCTGACGACGTTGATCCCGTGGGCGCGCAGCCCGGCTGCCTTGGTTGGATTATTGGTCAACAGGCGGATATCACTGAGGCCGAGCTCATGCAGGATGGCGGCCGCTGCCCCATATTCGCGCCGGTCGGCAGGCAACCCCAGGTCAAGGTTGGCTTGGACGGTGTCTCGTCCCTGATCTTGCAGCGCATAGGCGTTGACTTTGGCCAACAGACCGATGCCTCGTCCCTCATGCCCTCGTAGATAGACGAGCGCGCCTCCGTGACGGGCGATGCGTTCCATCGCGGCATGCAGTTGCGGTCCGCAATCGCAGCGCAATGATCCGAAAGCGTCGCCGGTGAGGCATTCTGAATGCAATCGCACCAGCGGAACCTCGTGCGGATCGGGCACCTGGAGCGGGACGAGTGCCACGTGCCCTGCGCCAGTGCGCAGATCGCGGTATCCATGAATGCGGAAATCGCCGTGTGCGGTCGGGAGCAAAGCGGACTGATTCGCAATGACTCGTTCCCGCTGTGGATCGTCGTCGATGGAGTCGTCGATCGGGTCGTGTGCTTGGCGCCATGCGATCAGGTCTGCGATGGTGATCAGGACAAGGCCCTCTTTGTCGGCCAGCGCGGTTGCATCGTCCATGCGCATCATGGAGCCGTCGTCTTTGACCAGCTCGGCGATTCCCGCGACTTCTCCGACCCCGGCCAGGCGGCACAGATCGACCGCGGCTTCAGTATGTCCGGGACGGTGCAGGACCCCGCCGGGCACTGCCCGCAGTGGCAGAACGTGACCGGGACGGATGAGGTCTTTTGCGGTGGCATCGGGGTCGGCGAGCACGGTGAGGGTACGGTGCCGGTCTGCCGCCGATATACCGGTGGTCACCCCCGAGGCAGCATCAACCGTGACCGTGTATGCCGTGCGGCGCGGATCCTCTGATTGCGGCACCATGAGCGGCAGCGCCAATCGGTCGGCCCGGGTTCCAGGCATGGGGGCGCACAAGTATCCCGAAGAATGCCGAATCGTCCAGCCGACCCATTCAGTGGTGACCCGGTCGGCGGAGAAGATCACGTCGGCTTCGTTTTCACGTTCCGGCGAGTCGGCAACGAGGACAGGTCGGCCTTTGCGCAGTTCATCCAGGGCGGCCGCGATCGTCCACTGAGGTCGCAGTGTCTCATTACCTGTCAGGTTCACCGGGGCTCCGTTCGGATCTCGTTGCGATTGTCGTGCGGTGTGGCTCATCGATCCCACTCCTTCAACCGCGCGACGTGTTTTGCCACCACGTCAGTTTCGATATTCACCTTGTCCTCCACCTGACGGGAGCCTAGGGTCGTGTGCTCCAAGGTCGCCGGGATGAGCGATACCGTGAAACTGTCCCTGGTGACGGTGCTCACGGTCAGGGACACGCCGTCTATCGTGATGGACCCTTTTTCGGCGATTAGCGCCGCGACGTCTTGTGGTAGATCGAAGACAAGCTCATCCCATCGCGGACCTGGTGTTCGACTGCGCAACCGCGTCACGGTGTCGACATGTCCTTGCACGATATGTCCTCCGAGCCGGTCCCCGACTGCCAGGGCTCGTTCGAGGTTGACTTCGGATCCGGAGCTGAGCAGTCCCAAGGTCGTGCGCCGCATCGTCTCGGGCATGACGTCCGCTGTGAACTCTCCATCTCCGAACTTCGTGACGGTCAGACAGACCCCGTTGACGCTGATCGAATCGCCGAGCGATACGTCCTGGGTGACGAGCGGGCCGCGCACCACGATCCGTGCGTCGCGGGCATCGTGCTCGGGTTGCTCGATGAGCACTACGAGACCGATTTCTTCAATGATTCCGGTGAACATCGTCACGCACCTTCCAGGGTCATTACTCGGGCGTGCCGTGCGATCAGCACGACATCGTCACCTAATTGCGCTACGTGGGCCAAGTGGTATCGAGGAGCCTGGCTCAGTGTCTTGATTCCCAGATCTGCGATGGCAGAACGAGAACGCTCCCCCATGACCAACGGGGCCAGGTAGGTATGTATTTCATCGACGAGGTCAGCTGCAAAGAATGCAGCCGATATGTGGCTGCCGCCTTCAACGATCACACTGCTGACGCCTTGTTCCCATAACTGCTTCACTGCGTCATGCGGGTTGTGGCTACGAATGTGTGTCAGTTCCCCAGGGACAGTTCGCACACGTGCGTCAGCGGGAAGATCACGGTTTCCCATCACAATGCGATGCGGTTGCCTTGGAGTGAGCGATCCGTCGCAGTCGCGCGCCGTCAGTGACGGGTTGTCAGTGAGCACGGTCTGCGTTCCCACCAAGATGGCTCCGCTACGAGCGCGCACCCGATGGGCGTGTTCGCGTGCTCGCGGCCCGGTGATCCATTGGCTGGTGCCGTCTGGCGCAGCGATTTTCCCGTCCAGGCTGGTCGCTTGCTTCGCAATCACGTAAGGGCGACCCAGTCGTTGCGAATGCAACCAGGGCCGCACCAGTTCTTCCGCACGCTGAACGGCTGCGCGTATCGATTGCGTGTGCTCATTCGCCGTGGCCTCAACCGGGAAGGGGCCCTCACTTTGTGCGACGAGTTCCCGTGGGCCGCAAACCGCTATCCCGTGTGAGCGCAATAGTTGGTCGCTCCGTGCGGTCTGCGCTGCTGGATCGCCAACAGCGTAGTGAACCGCGCCTACCTGGGCGTCGCTCAACGCTTGGGCGCATGGACCTGTTCGCCCGGTGCTGTTGCACGGCTGTAATGTGACCACCGCAGTGCAGCCTCGTACGTCAATCTTGTTGCGCCGCGCATGTTGCAGCGCGGCGACTTCAGCGTGCGCAGTGCCTGCACCGTCGTGCCACCCGTAGGACAGCACACGATAGCGCGGGGCTCCCCCGGTTTCAGCTGCTGCGACAGGGGTCAGCAGGACGCACCCGACTTGTGGGTTTACTCCACCGCCAGGTCCTCGTAAGGCGAAGTCAACAGCGAGGTCGAGCGCTTGTGCCAGTGAGATTGCGCCGCCCGGTATCTCGGCAAGGTCGGCCTTGGCCGAATCCCCTACAGTCACCACGCGCCTCCCCCAGGGTTAGGGCTCTGGGCGCATAGCAGTATGGCGACACCAAAGTGCCGCGACCGCCAATGCTCTTCCCATCCGGACTGTTACCGTCGGTCTCGGAATTTCACCGAGTCAACCACGCGCTAACGCGCGGTTCGCGGACTATCACCGCCGGTTCGGGCTTTCACCGATCCCAGAGCATGTCGTTACTTCCACCCAATATCTTCGCACACAAGCGCAGGCGTATTGTCCTACCAGGACCGCAGCGCTAGTTCGTGACGGTGAACAGGCTTGCCCCCGAACATGAGGTGAGGCCGGTGTCCAGGCCAGAATCTGTGGTGTAGAACCAATCGCGGGTGGCAGTAGCCCCGGAGATCTTGGATCCCTGCAGGCAATGGTGTCTGGCACCATGGGTGTGCACCGCGATGCTGACTCCGGGCGTCAGTCGTATTCCGCCGTCACTCAGGTTGTCTAATGTCACCTCCTTCTCGTCGATCTCGAGTGCGATGACTGCGTGGGCGAGGGTTCGTAGATCGCTTTGGATGGATGCGTCAGCGGCTTTTTGCCGCTGGGTCATGAACATGGGAATGGCGATGGCGGCGAGAATCCCGATGATGATGATCACTACCAGAATCTCGATCAGGGTGAAGCCAGCGTCCTTCCGGGAAGCATCGTGGTCAGGTGGTGGAAAGTAAATGTGCATGAGGCATTGCCTCCTAGTGCTGTCGAACGACTGGCACCCACGTTGGTGCCATCCGCCCGTCTCGGTAACTGAATCAGACTAAATATGTCCAAAACCGCACAATTTGTGCGATCTGTCCACCTTCTGACAATCCCACTAATTGCCGCGATCATCAAGGGTCTGACCCAGATTCTTAGGTCATTGCACACCAAATTCGTTACGGACCGCTCCGGGGCGCCCCTCGCCGGAGATGCCCGGCCATGTCAGTGGCTGTGCCGCGCTGCTTGTTCGCGTAGTTGTGCGATCCGATCAGGAATATCGTCGGCGCCATAGACGGCTGAACCTGCCACGAACACGTCAGCTCCCGCAGCGGCGGCTCGTTCGATGGTTGCCGGACTGATACCGCCGTCGACTTGCAACCAGACCGGCAGATTCGCTGCATTGATTGCCGCCCGAGTCCGTTCGATCTTGGGCAGCATCGACTCGATGAAGGACTGGCCGCCGAACCCTGGTTCCACTGTCATCACCAACAGCATGTCGATTTCGCCGAGCAGATCCAAGAATGGCTCTACGGGCGTAGCCGGGCGCAATGCCAAACCGGCGCGGGCGCCAAGGCGGCGCAGTTCACGCGCCAAGCGCACCGGTGCGGTGGCCGCTTCAGCGTGAAAAGTCACTGAGGCGGCGCCCGCCTCCGCGTACTGAGGCGCCCACCGGTCTGGGTCTTCGATCATCAGGTGCGCATCGATGGGGATCGGGCTCACCTGGCAAATACGTTCGACCACCGGAAGACCCAAGGTCAGGTTGGGCACGAAATGGTTGTCCATCACATCGACGTGGGCCCAGTCGGCATCTTTGATCGCGGCGAGGTCGTCCTTCAGATTCGCGAAATCGGCCGAAAGGATACTTGGTGAGATCTGCACACTCATAGCGATCAGCCTAGTCGTCTCAGCAAGGCCAGATGCATCGCATCTGTGTGGTGCACATGCGGCCAGAGCTGCACTCGTGGCCCCTCACCGAGCTCAATCGGATTCACCGCAACGTCCTGCATGACAGGTACCGCGTCGATCAACTGCACGTCATCGCGTTTCGCCAGCACGTCATCGACCGGAAGAATGGTCTCAGCGTGGTGCGGCGAGCACGTCACATAGGCAACGACACCACCCGGACGGACCGCGTCCAAAGCCGAGGCGAGCAGTTCGCGCTGCAGTGCGGCCAAGGCTGGCACGTCGCGGGGCTCTTTGCGCCAGCGTGCTTCTGGGCGGCGGCGCAGCGCACCCAGACCGGTGCACGGCGCATCGACGAGGATACGATCGTAGGCCCCCGGCTCGTCAGCGCCGATTTCGCGTCCATCGCCAGTTCGTACCGCTTCGACCGAGGCCGCTGGCACTGCCTGCAGGTTGTCTTGAACGAGCCGGGTGCGATGTTCGCTCACCTCATTGGCAACGAGCCGGGCACCGCGCTGCGCGGCCAGCATCGCCAGAAGTGCGGACTTGCCGCCCGGGCCGGCACACATGTCCAGCCACCGCTCGTCGTCACCGTCAATGGGCGTGTTGGCCAACGCCAACGCGACCAGCTGACTGCCTTCGTCTTGAACGCCAGCTGACCCGTTACGGATCAGCCCGATATTACGTGGGGCCACCGATGGCGACGCTACACCCAGCGGCGAGTATTGCGCGGCCAGAGTCCCCGGCACTTCGTCGAGAATCTCTTGCGGGGTCGATAACGGCGGCCGCGCCACCAGCATGACAGTCGCCGCCTCGTTGTCGGCGGTAAGCAAACTGCTGACTTCGCTGGATTCACGGCCGTGCGCCACGAGCGCACCGCGTAACGCCCGCACCACCCAGGTCGGATGCGACTCGAGCACCGCGAGCCGTTCGATATCGTCCTCGATATCTGCGCCGAGTTCTTCGTCCCACTCGTCGGACGACTTGGCGGAGACCTTGCGCAACACTGCGTTGACCAACTGACCCGGCCCGGCCCCGACGCGTTCCCGAACCAGCGCGACGGTCTGCGAGACCGCGGCGTGCGGTGGCACGCGCATCGCCAAGAGCTGGTGGCAGCCCAACCTCAGCGCGTTGACGACGCTGTTGTCCAGAGCCGATAGCGGCCGGTCCACGCAAGCCGCCAAGATTGCGTCGTATTTACCGCGCATTCGCAGTGTGCCGTATGCCAACTCAGTCGCGAATCCAGCGTCGCGCCCGCTCAACCCGGCTCGCGCCAGACGACTGGGCAGCACCAAGTTCGCGTACGCATCCTTCACATCCACATCGCATAGCACGTCGAAAGCGACATTTCGCGGTGAGTCACTGACTCGGCGACGCTGACTCGGGGCCTGGCTGGAGTAGTTCTTCTCGCCGCGCACGCGGGAAGGGGATCGCTGTCGGCCGCGCCGGTTGCGGTTCTCGTCTTCTTGAGAGCGGTCACGGCGGTCGTTCCAGGATGAGCCCTCCCGGCGTTCGTAACGTCGCTCATTATGGCGTTCATCAGGTTGTGAATCACGGCTCATGATTGTTCTCCCAGTACTGTCTCGGGTGAAAGCCGGGCGCCGCGGGCCCAGTCCGCGGCGACCATAGCGCGTTTTCCGGGCGGTCGCACATCGCCCAACTTCACCGGTACGGTCCCGGTGCCGACATAGACCGCGTGCCGTGTCACGAGCACTTGCCCCGGTGCCAGCGGTTCGGTGACTTCCGCAGGCTGCGCCTGGGCGAGTTCAACTGGTCCGATGCCGAGCCGCGCTCCGTCGGGCAATGTGGTCCAGGCGCCAGGGTTCGGAGTGAACCCACGCACCAACCGATCGATGTGCAGCGCTGGCTGTTGCCAGGCGATGCAGCCTTCCTGTGCTGTGAGCTTTGGCGCGTAACTGACGCCATCTGGCGATTGCTCGACTGGCGAGACTGTGCTGTCAGCCACCGCATCCATTGTTCTGACGAGCAGCCCGGCGCCGCTTTGCGCAAGGGAATCGAGGAGGTCGCCGGCGGTAGCACGCTTCGGTATGCGCTGCGTCATCACGCCGATAATAGGACCAGAGTCGAGTTCAGGTTCAATCACGAACGTACTTGCTCCAGAAAACTCGTCACCGGAGATGATCGCCCGTTGTACCGGCGCGGCCCCGCGCCAGGCTGGTAGTACCGAAAAATGCAGGTTGATCCAACCGTTCGGCACAGCGTCGAGTATCTCGGGACGAAGAATCTGACCATATGCGACCACAGCAGCCACATCGACCTCAAGTTCGGCTAGCTTCGCCAGGAATTCGTCTCCATGTGGGGCATCGGTCAGCACTTCGATGCCAAGTTCTAGCGCGCGTTCCTTCACCGGTGACGGATGCAGGGTACGGCCCCGGCCACGCCTAGCATCGGCGCGGGTCAGCACGGCGACAACCTCATGGTCCGACTCGTGGAGTGCTTCGAGGGCGGGAACGGCAACGTCTGGTGTGCCTGCGAACAGAATGCGCATGGCGTTCGAGCCTAGCAGTGTTAGAGCCGTGTCGGGTCCAGCTCGACCCGAATGTGGTCAAGTCGGCGTGCGGCGCTCGCACTGCCCAATGCCGATTTCAGCGTCGCGGCGAGATACCCGCTCTTGACCGCTGGCACCTTGATCAATGCGCGCACCTGTGGCTGCATGGTCTGTTCCTGCGGGATCCGCTCAGCCTGTGTGCCTGGTCGTGGATTTTTATCTCGGCTAGGCAATGGTGCCGGGCCCAGGACGAGCACGTCGTCGTCGAAATCGACAGTGCGCAGCAGTTCTGCGACGGCCAGCGAATCCCCCGTGATGGAGGCAATGCGATAAGCCGGTGGCAGCCCTGCCTCATCGCGTTCAAGCAGTTCCCGGCTCGCGAACCCTGCCGGATCCCAACGTACAAGCGACTGTAAGGCTGCTGTGGCCCCCTGTCCCACGATGGCGACGTTTCCTCCGGCGTGGGCAGGCCGAACCAGATGTGCAGCCATGAACCATCGATGCAACGCGTCAGCCTCCGCATTCATCATCGGCAAGCTGGTCATCACGTCTGCGTCCAAAATCGCTGCCGCGGTGTAGCCGCCGCGCGCATAGGGTTCTGCCCCGGGAGTCGCCACCACCAGACATCGCCGTTCGCTGACTTCATCGATCACGCCGGATGCGGTGCCCAGGCCGGATAGTTTGACCGGGGTGCGTGGGAAGGCTCGTCCCAATTCCTCAGCGGTACGAGCGGACCCGATTCGGATCGACCGCAGGTGTGTCTGCCCGCAGTCGGGGCACCGCCAGTTGCCGCCCAACGTGCCGCACCAGCCGCACTGTGCACTTCCCGCGGCGATCTGTTGGTGACGGACTGTTCCCTGGGTGAGCTGTAACGGGCCGCCACAATTTCTGCAGTGGGCCTGTTGGCGACAGCCCGCGCAGGCCAACGCCGGAATGTAGCCCGCCCGCGGCACTTGAACAAGCACAGGCCCACGGTCGAGCCCTTCACGCAGGACTCGCCACACTTGCGGCGGAAGCCTGGTGTGGCCCTCTCCCCCGGCTTGTTCGCGGTCGGCTTCGGTGATCACTCGAACGCGCGGTGCAAAACGACGAGTCAGCGCCCGGTCGGCTTCGACTCCGCGCGCCCAGCCAGATTCGATGAGTTGTTGCACCCGCAATGACCGGTCAATCCCGGCCACCAATAGCGACACCGATTCCAGTTCGCTGCGCAGCCGGAGAATCTCGACCGTGCTGGTACGCGGGTGCCGCTCCGCGATATGGGAATCGTCGGCATCGTCCCAGCACACCATGAGCCCCAGGTCCGCGACCGGGGCGTAGGCGGAGGCTCGCGTGCCGATCACGATCCGCGCCTGACCGAGCGTTGCCACCAGATACGCGCCGTAGCGAGCCGCTGGCCCCTGGCTCGCTTGGAGCCGGACCACGTCACCTGTGGGATCATCGAGCGACCATTCGCTCAATCCCGCATGATGAAGCCCGGCAAGGAGTCGGTTGACATCCCGATCGTCGGGCAGGACAACGAGGGCCCCGCGCCCTAGATCGGTAACGGTGCGGATCGCCGAGACGATACCGCGCACCCAAGGCGCGGTGGGGTGTTCGGCATTGGGCAGCACGGTCCATACCGCCCGCAGCAATTGGCCCGCCGCCAGACGGGTGAGGAATGCCGTCCCACCGTGGTAATCAGCCCACAGCGCGTGCGAGGTGTCAGGTGGTGCTTGTTTCGGCTCGGCGTCGGCGCCAGTCGCATGGGCTAGAACAGCCTTCTCGGTGCGGGCATGACGAGGCGGTATCGCTGCGCCTAGTACCTCAGCCATGTTCGTGGCGTAGTAGTCAGCTACCGCTCGGCACAGTGCCAACGTGCTCGGTGGCGCGATGACGACGTCAGAGATCAGACGGCGAATCGGTTGCAGGTTCCCCTCGAAGTCTGATTCCTCACTCCGGGACAGCACCGTCGCGTCTACTGTGCGACCGCCAAACCGCACCGACACCCGCACCCCGGGTTGGATTTGCGTGTCGAGCTCTTCTGGGACCAGATAGTCGAAGGGACGATCAAGGTGCAATGCTGTCAGGTCAGGCAGAACCGAGACGACCGGGTTGGTGCTGGCAATGGCTACACCATCTTGACGGCGCGGTTTGGACACGCGCGCTTTCGGCAGCCCTGGCAGCGCCAGTTGATCACCGAAATGCGAATCCGTCATGGAGATATCCCACCACAACCCGGTGACATCGCGCGACGAAGTGGTCTCGTTATTTGACTGCGGCGAGAAGATCCGCTGTGCGGTCTGTCCTCTCCCACGTGAACGCGTCCAGTTCGCGTCCAAAGTGCCCATAGGCCGCCGTAGCCTGGTAAATGGGCCGTAGCAGATCCAGATCGTGCACGATTGCGGCAGGACGCAGATCGAACACCTCTTTGATCGCTTGCACGATCGCAGCCTCATCGACAGTTGCTGTACCAAAGGTCTCGACGTAGAGGCCGACAGGGTGGGCTCGTCCGATGGCGTACGCCACCTGGACCTCGCAGCGCGAGGCCAACCCTGCTGCTACTACGTTCTTCGCCACCCACCGTGTCGCGTAGGCCGCAGAGCGGTCGACCTTCGACGGGTCCTTTCCGCTGAAGGCTCCCCCGCCATGGCGTGCCGCACCGCCGTAGGTGTCCACGATGATCTTGCGGCCGGTCAAACCCGCGTCGCCTTGCGGGCCGCCGATGACGAATGTGCCGGTGGGGTTGATGATCAGTTGCGCGTCCGTTGTAGGAAGCTCCAGTTGGGCGAGCACCGGTTCGATGACGTGCTCGCGTACCTGCCCCGCAAGATGATCCTGGCGCCATCCGGGTCCGTGCTGTGTCGAGAGCACAACCGTGTCCAGAGCAACGGGACGGTCCCCGTCGTATGCGAAGGTGACTTGGGTTTTGCCGTCAGGGCGCAAATCTTCAATGAAGCCCTCTTTACGCACCGCGGCGAGGCGTTCAGCAAGTCGGTGGGCAGTCCAGATGGGAAGCGGCAGCAACTGCGGCGTCTCGTCGCAGGCATACCCGAACATCAGGCCTTGATCACCGGCGCCCTGGTAGTCGAATTGGTCGTGTTCCGCGCTGTCGGTACGCAACTCAAGCGATTTATCGACACCCTGCGCGATATCAGGCGACTGCTGACCGATGGACACGGACACACCACAGGACGAGCCGTCGAAACCGATGTCGGAGGACGTGTATCCGATCTCGCTCACCACGCTCCGCACGATCTGCGGAATCTCGACATAGGCCTCGGTGGTCACTTCTCCTGCGACGTGGACCAAGCCGGTGGTCACCATGGTCTCGACCGCTACACGAGCAGTCGGGTCTTGTTCGATGATCGAGTCGAGAATCGCGTCCGAGATCTGGTCACATATTTTGTCTGGGTGACCCTCAGTGACTGACTCAGAGGTAAACAGGCGCATGTCATCGGGCATGAGAACAAGGGTACGCCTAAGTCCACGTTGCGGACGGGAAGTGTCCCCTATGCGAGACGGTGGTGTCCGCGCCCGATGCTGGGCACGAACACCACCGTCTAGATAGGTGAAGTTACTCTCACATATCCCACAGACGCATCAGCGCGGGTTCGGTTGGGAAAGGCAACGGACTTGCGGATCACCGTACCCGCTGTTTCCGCTGCCACCGCTTAGCCATGTCGACTGCAACTTGAGACGGAACGCACCAGATATCGGGACATTGATTTCAGCCGGTGTATCGCCGACTCGTTTCACAAATGCAGGCAAGGCTGCGGCCTCGTCAGCAAATATTTCGAGTCTCATGGTTGCGCCTGATGAAGAAGAGTCATCAACACCTGCCACACTCCGCAGATCTGTGCATGCACCCGCCAAGGTGAACTCTGCCCACCGTGATTGAGCACTATTCCTATTTTCGAGGCGCACCGAATTCGGATAAGACGTTCCGTACAACACCACTCGTCCACGCGGGATACTGCCAAGATTTGACCAGTTCGTCATCTTGGTATCTTCAAGATAGAACCACCCATAGACGTCCACGTTCCAGGAACGCGAGACCGCCACATTCATTTTCTTGCCTGGTGCTACGACACGGAGGGATCGTCCTGAACCCGCTCCGTAAACGGCACCCGACAGGCTGAAGCGGCCATCTGAGCCTGCATTGCCTTCACGCACGTTGATCCAAGTGCCGCTGTCGGAACGTTGCAACACCAGGTTCTTATTGCGCAGTCCGCTGCTCACCGTTCCGGTCACGGTGACCACGTCACCTGCTGTGATGGTGGCTGCGCCGGTTGATGCTAGCGAAATGCTCTGCCGCACTGTGGCCTTGCGGGTCTTTGATGTCTTCTTGGCGAACTGCTTCTTCTTGGCGACTGCGCGATAGGTTCCAACTTGCTGCACATTGCGCACGCGGTGCTTGAACTTGCCTTTTTTGTTGGTGCGCACGGTGGCAACCTTGACCCACCGTTTGCCCGATTTGCGCTGGATAACCACTTTCGCCTTACGCACGGACTTCTTCGATTGCCGCGCCGTCACCTTGCCCTTCAGCACAGCAGTACCACCGGGGGAAACCAACTTGCTGGCCGAGAAGGAAACTTTGAGCGGCTTTTTCGCTGCTGACGCAGGTGTGGCGACCATGCCAAGGCCCACAACGAATGCCACTACCCCGGCAATAACGAGTCGCAACGCGTGTCGCGACGAACTCGGTTTGAACATACGGACTCCTAGAAGACGACCACAACAGAAATGAGCACGAGACCCGAAGGCCGAGTGCTATTTAAAAGTAGCACGCCTGCGATGCTCGCAGTTCACACCGTTAATTTTGATTTGTCACGGCGGTCTATCGCGGACGGCGCCTACTGGGGACGAGTGCCGTCAAGCAGGGTTTCTACCTGGTCCCATATCGCGGCAGCAACAACCGATTTATCCCCCGCCGCACTGCCCAACACGTGCCCGGCGCGGTCAAGCAGACTGACATTGTTGTCACCGGCACCGAAGACCTCGGCCACTGCCACATCGTTGAACACCAGCAGATCAGCCTTCTTGCGTTGCGCCTTAATCTGCGCATGCTGCAAAGCGCTGGCTTCATCGTCGCCGGTTTCAGCGGCAAAGCCCACGATCACTTGACCTGGACGACGCACGGGGCCAGTGAGCTCGGCCAGAATGTCAGGATTTTGGACGAGTTCAATCCGCGGCACGTCGAACTCGTCCGTCTTCTTGATTTTGTGCGCAGTCGTTGCAGCTACCCGAAAATCGGCCACTGCCGCCGCCATGATGATCACGTCAGCATCGACTGATCGAGCAACCATCTCGTCTCGCATTTGTACAGCGGTTTCAACCCGGATCATCTCCAAGTCGCCGGGTGGATGCGATTCGATCGAACCGACCACAGTTGTGACCTCGGCGCCACGTCGCATGGCCTCCGCCGCGAGGGCGAAGCCCTGCCTTCCAGAGGAACGGTTTCCGATGAACCGCACCGGGTCGATGGGTTCACGAGTTCCACCGACCGAAATCAGCACGCGCCGTCCGGCAAGCGGACGAGCAGTGCTTGAACCAGCAGAGGTCGGATCGGCGGCCTCGATCACCGCGATCAGCTCGTCCGGCTCAGGCAGTCGTCCCGCACCGCTGTCAGCCCCGGTCAGTCGGCCGACGGCCGGTTCGATCACGTGGACGCCACGGCCGCGCAATGTCGCCACATTGGCGCGGGTCGCCGGATGCTCCCACATTTCGGTGTGCATGGCAGGTGCCATCAGCACTGGACCGGCAGCGGTGAGCAGGGTGGAAGTTAGTAGATCGTCGCCGCGTCCGGTAGCGGCACGGGACAACAGATCGGCAGTAGCCGGGACGACGGCGACCAAGTCACTCCACCGTCCCAGCGCCACATGTTCGACCTGCGGCACATCGTCGAACACACCGGTATGAACCGGTTTGCCCGTGATGGCCTCCCAGGTGGCGGCGCCAACGAAATTGAGCGAGGCCTGAGTGGGTACGGCGACAACATCGTGTCCGCGCTCCATTAACCCGCGCACCACGTACACAGCCTTATATGCGGCAATTCCGCCGCTGATACCGACGACGATCCGCATCAGCGCCCGCTCCTTGATCTGGGCACCGCACCCGATGACCAACCGTCATCTTGGATACTTCAAGCCCGCCTGCCGGGTTAGAAAGTTGAGTCTTCGCCGACTGAGAAGTCGGTTTCTCCTGCTGCAAACGGAGCGTCGAGGTCGGCAAGGTCTTCAGCCGAGGGAACTGCGTTGGGGTCGATCTCTTCCATCTTGAGCAGACCAGCGTTGATCTCGCGCATTGCGATGGAAAGCGGCTTTTCCTGCACCCGGGATTCGACCAGTGGACCGACGTTCTCCAGCAAACCGTCTTGCAGTTGCGAGAAGTACGAGTTGATCTGACGAGCCCGCTTGGCTGCGAAGATCACCAGCGCGTACTTCGAGTCGACGTGGCCAAGTAACTCGTCAATAGGCGGTTCGGTGATACCAATGGGGTTCGCAACGGTTCCAGACACAGATGTCCTCCAAGCAGTTATTTCTAGATCAACTCAATATTGTACCGCGTACATGCGCACATACGCGCTAGGCGGTTTCGATCCCCATCAAGGAGACGATCTCGTCAGTCGCACGGTGTACATCGTCATTGATCACGATGTGATCGAACTCGTCGGCCGCAGCCAACTCCACCTTGGCAGTCGCAAGCCGCCGAGTTCGCTCTTCCTCGCCTTCGGTTCCTCGTCCCACCAGCCGTCGGACGAGTTCATCCCAAGACGGCGGAGCAAGGAAGACAAATCTGGCGTCGGGCATTGCAGCACGCACTTGACGCGCGCCCTGTAGGTCGATCTCCAACAGCGCCGGAACGCCTTGGGCGAGGCGTTCCTCGACCTGTGCGCGCGGCGTGCCGTACCAGTTCCGCCCGTGTACCACGGCCCATTCGAGCAGTTCCTGATTCGAGACCATGCGGGCGAACTCGTCCCCATCAACGAAGTGATAGTGAACACCGTCGACCTCACCAGGGCGAGGCGGACGTGTGGTTGCCGACACCGACAACCACACCTGCGGATATCTCGCCCGGATATCAGCCGAGACCGTGCCCTTGCCGACTGCCGTGGGACCTGCCAGAACTGTCAGTCGACTCGCCGAGGGCTTATCGACCGGGATTTCGTTGTTGATCAGCCGAACCTTTCCACCAATGCGGCAGCCTGTCGTGGTCCTAATCCGCGTACCCGCCGCGATTCGGCAATGCCGAATTCTTTGAGAAGAGCTTGCGCACGAACTTTACCAACACCCGGCAGAGCTTCGAGCAATGCACTCACCCGAAGCTTTCCGATGGCATCGTCGTCCTGACCGCGCTTGATGACATCTGAGATGGTTGTTGAACCAGACTTCAGTTCTTGCTTGACCGCGGCTCGGACAGCCCGAGCAGCAGCGGCTCGTTCCAGTGCTTCGGCACGCTGCTCGGCGCTGAGTTGGGGCAATGCCATGATGTTTCTCCTTGAGGGGTCCGATTGATGCCCTATATGGCGAAAATACCCATGGATTGCCCACTTGGCAACGGCTGGGGCCAAACTTGAGTAAACGAGTTCACCTGACGGTGTCCGTCACGGCTCCGAGTTACGCCCGTCCCAAAGCCTGTGCCGCCTCCCTGCTTGCCACAATCGCGGCCTGACGCAGGGCGACAATATCTGGACCTGCTTTGAGCACACCGCGCGAAGATGATGCCAGCACCGCATGCCGAGCTGAGCCGAACACCTGAGCCAATTCCGCCGCCCCAGCCCCCTGCGCACCGACTCCGGGAGCCAGAAGCGGACCGCGCACCGCAGCTAAATCAACACCGTTCTCACGTGCAGCATCGCCGATCGTCGCCCCGACAACGAGTCCCACCGGCCCCCAGGAGGCATCCGAGGCGTTTCCGGTTGCTATCCTGTTGACCTCACCAGCGCTGCGTGCGATTCCTGCCGCAACGCTCAGTCCAGCATCATCGACAGCATGTTGGACTGACGCCCCTTCAGGGTTCGATGTCAGGCACAGTACAAAAACTCCCCTGCCGCTGTCACGAGCCGCTTCAATGGCCGGGTCGAGCGAACCGAAACCGAGGTAGGGCGAAAGCGTCACGGCATCGCCCGCCAGCGCCGACCCGTCGCGCAGGTACGCATCGGCATAACCTTGCATCGTCGAACCGATGTCACCGCGTTTGGCGTCGACAATGCTAAGAACGCCGAGGTCCCGCGCCATCTCGATGATGGTCTCCAGCACGAGAACGCCTTTAGACCCGTGCCGCTCAAAGAGCGCTGCTTGCGGCTTGACCGCAGCCACATTCGGCCCGGTGGCTTGTAGCACCGTCGTGGCGAACTGACCTAGACCGATGACGTCATCTGGTAGTCCCCAATCCCGCAGCAACCCAGGGTGGGGATCAATTCCGACACACAGCGGGCCGTGCTCGTCCATCGCGGCCGCCAGACGCTGCCCGAAGGGCACCCGTCCAGCAGCCGCAGCACCGCTCGTTTCGCTCATCGAGTGGCTCCCGGCGTGACCACATAGGTCTGCAACGGATGGACATCGAAAGCGCCGCCAGCGAGTTGCGCTTCGATACCCTGCACTGCCGCTGCCAACTGCTGCACTGTGGTGATGATGGCCTTGTCCGCGGCTGTCGTGGCAGCGCGAATCTCGTAACCGTCGGCACGTGACCCCTGCGAGCTGGGCGTGTTGATCACCATGTCGACTTCACCGTGGGAGATCAGATCCACAATGGTCGGTTCACCGTTCGGACCACGCCCCTCAGACTGCTTGCGCACGATGGACGACGAGATGCCGTTACGTCGCAGCACAAGCGCCGTACCTGCGGTTGCCAGGATCTCAAAGCCAAGTTCGGCGAGACGGCGAATAGGCAGCACCGCCGAACGCTTGTCACGGTCGGCTACTGAGACGAAAACTCGTCCGGAGGTAGGCAACCCACCGAAGGCCGCCGCCTGTGACTTCGCGAATGCGGTCGGGAAGTCCGTGTCAAAGCCCATGACCTCGCCGGTCGAGCGCATCTCGGGACCGAGCACCGTGTCGACTGCAACGCCCTCAGCGGTCAAGAACCGCTTGAACGGCAGCACTGCCTCCTTGACCGCCAGCGGTGCGTTCAAGTCCACCGTTCCGCCATCGCCTTCGGACGGAAGGTCTCCGCTGGCGCGCAACTGGGCGATCGTCTCCCCAGCCATGATGCGAGCCGCCGCTTTCGCCAACGGAACACCGGTGGCCTTGGAGACGAACGGCACAGTGCGCGATGCGCGCGGATTGGCTTCGAGCACATAGAGCACATCGGAGGCCAACGCGTATTGCACGTTGAGGAGTCCTCGCACTCCGACGCCGCGCGCGATGGCCTCGGTGGAACGACGGATGCGCTCAATCTCCTGAGCCGACAAGTTCACCGGTGGGAGGACACACGACGAGTCACCCGAGTGAATACCGGCTTCTTCGATGTGCTCCATCACGCCGCCGAGGTACATGTCCTCGCCGTCGAAGAGCGCGTCGACGTCGATCTCAATCGCATCGTCGAGGAAACGGTCGATCAAGATCGGCGCCAAGTGGCCACCGGCAGCCGCGGCCGCTTCCAACGCCCGCTCGACGTAACCGACAAGCTGGTCTCGTCCATATACGATCTCCATACCGCGCCCACCGAGCACGTAACTGGGGCGGACCAGTACCGGGTATCCGATGCCCTCGGCAACGTTAATGGCCTGGCTCACTGATGTTGCCGTGCCGAATGCCGGTGCGGGCAGATTAGCGGCTTCGAGCACTCGTCCGAAAGCACCGCGGTCCTCCGCAGCGTCGATCGCCTCAGGCGACGTACCCAGAATCGGCACACCATAGTCTGCGAGTCCTTGAGCCAGTGACAACGGCGTCTGGCCGCCCAGCTGGACGATGACGCCCTTAATGGGGCCTGCAGCCAGTTCCGCCTCGTAAATCTCGAGTACGTCTTCCATCGTCAACGGCTCGAAGTACAGCCGGTCGGAGGTGTCGTAGTCGGTCGAGACTGTTTCCGGGTTGCAGTTGACCATGATGGTCTCGTACTGGTCGGAGAGCGCCAACGTGGCATGGACACACGAGTAGTCGAACTCGATTCCCTGACCGATGCAGTTCGGCCCGGAGCCGAGAATCAGGATTGCCTCTCGCTCACGCGACGCGACTTCTGTTTCCTCGTCATAGGACGAGTAGTGATACGGCGTTTTCGCCGCGAATTCTGCAGCACAGGTGTCGACAGTCTTGTACACCGGTCGGATGCCCATGGCCTTGCGGATCTCGAAGATGGTCGCAGCACCGTGGCTGGAGATACCGCGCAGCTGCGCGATCTGCTTATCAGACAGACCGTGACGTTTGGCGAGGCGAAGCAAGTCCGCTGTCAAAGAGTCCGCCTGACGCACCTGATCGGCGACATCGTTGATCAACTGGATCTGGTCGAGGAACCACGGGTCGATCGCTGTGGCAGCGTACACCTGATCGACACTCGCACCGCCGCGCAATGCCTGCTGCACCTGGATCAGACGCTGCTCGGTAGGCCGCGCGATGACCCGGAGCAGTTCGTCGAGTTCGCCGCCGCTGGGTGCGTCGCCTTCCCAGTGGAAGGTGGAACCCGCCTTGTCGATTGACCGCATGGCCTTGCCGAGCGCTTCAGTGAAGTTTCGCCCGAGCGCCATCGCTTCACCGACCGACTTCATAGTCGTGGTCAGGGTGTCGTCGGCTGCTTGGAACTTCTCGAAGGCAAAGCGTGGCACCTTGACCACGATGTAGTCCAAAGTCGGTTCAAAACTCGCTGGTGTCGATTCGGTGATGTCGTTCGGGATCTCGTCGAGCGTGTAGCCGACCGCCAGTTTGGCGGCGATCTTGGCGATGGGGAAACCCGTGGCCTTCGACGCCAATGCGGACGAACGCGACACCCGCGGATTCATCTCAATGACGATGACACGGCCGGTCTCCGGGTGAATGGCGAACTGGATGTTGCATCCACCGGTGTCAACGCCGACTTCACGGATCACCGCGATCCCGATGTTGCGCAACCGCTGGAACTCGCGGTCAGTCAAAGTCAGGGCGGGAGCCACCGTGATGGAGTCACCGGTGTGCACGCCCACCGGGTCCACGTTCTCAATCGAACAGACCACCACGACGTTGTCTGACTTGTCGCGCATGAGTTCGAGCTCGAATTCCTTCCATCCGAGGATCGATTCTTCGAGCAGCACCTCGGTGGTCGGCGAATAGTGCAGTCCTTGCCCCACGATGCGGCGCAGATCTTTCTCGTCATAGGCAAGGCCAGAGCCCAGCCCTCCCATCGTGAACGATGGACGGACCACCACGGGGTAGCCGAGTTCTCCGACTGCTTCGAGTGCCTCGTCGATGGTGTGGATGATGGCACTGCGGGCGGATTCTCCGCCCGCGATCTTCACGACGTCTCGGAACTGTTCGCGGTCCTCGCCCTTTTGGATGGCCTCGATGTTGGCACCGATCAGTTCGACGTTGTACTCGTCCAGCACGCCAGCCTCAGCCAAGGCGATAGCGGCGTTGAGCGCCGTCTGACCACCCAGGGTCGGCAGCAGCGCGTCGGGACGTTCCTTGGCGATGATCGACGTGAGCACCTCAGTAGTGATCGGCTCAACATAGGTCGCGTCAGCGAACTCGGGGTCGGTCATGATGGTCGCCGGGTTCGAGTTGACCAGAATGACTCGGATGCCCTCTTCTTTCAACACTCGGCAGGCTTGGGTTCCCGAGTAGTCGAATTCACAAGCCTGTCCGATGACGATCGGCCCGGAGCCGATCACCATGACTGACTGAATATCGTCTCTGCGTGGCACTGGAGTCAGTTCTCCTTATTCGTGTCGTTTGAAGATCCGCGACGTGGTGACTGTTCACGCATCAGCTCAATGAATCGGTCGAAAAGATAGGCGGCATCGTGTGGTCCGGCGGCCGCTTCCGGGTGGTATTGCACTGAGAATGCGGGGATATCGAGGGCCTGGATTCCCTCCACGACGTTGTCGTTCAGCCCGATGTGGGAAACCACGACACGGCCGTAACGTCCGTCGTCGTAGGGGGCGGTCGATTCGCCCTCACGTGGCGCGTCAACCGCGAATCCGTGGTTGTGTGCGGTGACTTCGACCTTGCCTGTGGCCCGGTCCAGCACCGGCTGGTTGATTCCGCGGTGTCCGTAGTCGAGCTTGTATGTCCCATAGCCGAGGGCACGGCCCAGAATCTGGTTGCCGAAGCAGATCCCGAAGTACGGGATCTTGCGGTCGAGCACCTCACGCAGCAACTCGACCTCTTGGTCCGCGGCGCCAGGGTCGCCCGGACCGTTGGAGAAGAACACCCCGTCTGGCGCGAGCGCTTCGATCTCGTCAATGGTGATCGTGGCTGGAACCACGTGCACCCGCAAGCCGCGTTCGGCCATCCGCACCGGTGTCATGGACTTGATTCCCAGATCAACCGCAACGACTGTACCGATGACCTCATCGGTACGCGGTTCGATGGTGAAGGCCTCTTGGGTCGATACCTCGTGAGCGAGGTTAGCCCCGGCCATCTGTGGCGCGGCCAAGACTCGGTGGACGAGTTCCTCTGACGAGAGTTCCCGGCCCCGTTCGTCAAGCAAGTCGTTGCCGGAGAAGATGCCCGCGCGCATCACACCGCGTTCCCGCAGGTGCCGTGTCAAAGCACGGGTGTCGATGTCGCTGATGCCGACGATGCGCTGGTCGGCGAGCTCCACCTCAAGACTGCGCTGGGATCGCCAGTTCGAGGGGCGCGGAGACGGGTCGCGTACGACGTAGCCCGCGACCCAGATCTTCTGTGATTCCGGGTCCTCGTCGTTGGCACCGGTGTTGCCGATGTGTGGAGCCGTCATCACCACGATCTGACGGTGATATGAGGGGTCGGTCAGTGTCTCCTGGTACCCGGTCATCCCGGTGTTGAAGACGATCTCTCCGACTGTGGCGCCCAAGGCGCCGTATGCGCGACCGTTGAAGGTTCGGCCGTCTTCAAGGACCAGCACAGCGCGGGCGGAAGCCGCGTAACGCGCACTGGGTCGTTGGACATCGGCCGCGGGTATGCTCCCGCTGGTTACACTCACGAGTTCTCCTCCAAGGTCATGGTGTGTGATGAGGTCAAGGTGGTCAAAGCGTTTTGGAAGTTCTTGCGGGCACCGCGGTCGGCGATGCGAAGACCGGTGTCGACGAGTTCCGTCGACTTGGCTGGCCGCCAGGTCACGACGTCTAGGCCATCGTGCGGTATGTACTTGCCCGATATGCCGCTCGTCGTGGTGGCGGATTCAATGCGATGGCTGGGAATGAAGACATCGGCTTCTCCCTCGCGGCTCAGCAGCACCCCTGATGTGAATACCTGGACACGGGCGTTGGACCGGTTACCGAGCCCGAACACTCCGATTCGGGCCAGCCAGTCGCCGTGCCGTGTCGTCGAAACGTAGATCGCATCGAAACCGGCGCAGATCTCGGTGCCACGGTTGTCCTCGTCCGGGAGAAGATCGAGCGCGGGTACGACATCGGCGCCGTCGCGACGACGGCGCGATAGCCCTCGCACGATGAGAGCAAGGATGAGCAGTCCGATCACAATCCAGATGCCCATCGCGACTGGCATCGGCAGATTCATGATGCGCTCTTGTCCGTTCGTGCCACCGGCTGACCGTCCAACACGGTGGCTCGTCCGCGTAAGAACGTTGCCATCACTGCACCCGGTAGGGTACGTCCGTGCAACGGCGAATTGGTCGAGGCCGTCTGTTGTTCCGCGGCGTCGACTGGCCGCTCAGCTTGAGGGTCGATCAAGGTGATGTTGGCGGGCTCCCCTACCGCAATGGGACGTCCCTGGGCTCGAGGCCCTTCGTTCACCCGTCCTATCTTCGCCGGGTTCTGCGACAGCACTCGTGCGACATCGGCCCAGGTCATGCGTCCGGTATCGACCATGGTTTGCTGGACGACCGACAAAGCCGTCTCCAGGCCAGTCATGCCGAAGGCCGCCGCGGCCCATTCGCAGTCTTTATCCTCGCGCGGATGCGGTGCGTGATCGGTTGCGACGATGTCAATGGTGCCGTCCGCGAGTCCTTCCCGGACCGCTTCGACATCCGCTTCAGTTCGCAGCGGCGGGTTCACCTTGTAGATCGGGTTGTAGGTACGAGCGAGTTCGTCGGTCAAGAGCAGGTGGTGCGGCGTGACCTCTGCGGTGACATTAATCCCGCGTGATTTCGCCCAACGGATGATTTCGACGGACCCAGCCGTCGAAAGATGGCATACGTGCAACCGGGAGCCGACGTGTTCCGCCAGGAGCACATCGCGGGCGATGATCGCCTCTTCTGCGACGGCCGGCCAGCCCGCCAGACCGATCTCGGCAGAGACGATGCCCTCGTTCATCTGCGCGTTCTCGGTCAGACGAGGTTCCTGTGCATGCTGTGCGATCACCCCGTCGAAGGCTTTGACGTATTCCAGCGCTCTGCGCATCAGCACCGGGTCGGCAACGCACTTGCCGTCGTCGGAGAAGACTCGTACCCGGGCTGCTGAGTCCGCCATGGCACCTAGCTCCGCAAGCTGTTCACCTGCCAGACCGATGCTGACCGCACCGATCGGGAAGACGTCGACCCAGCCGGCCTCGTCGCCTAGCCGCGCCACCTGTTCCACCACTCCGGCGGTGTCTTGAACTGGTGACGTATTGGCCATGGCATGTACCGCGGTGAAACCGCCTGCTGCTGCCGCGCGAGTGCCCGATTCGACTGTTTCCGCGTCTTCGCGACCCGGTTCGCGCAGGTGCGTATGCAAGTCGACCAAACCGGGCAGGGCGATCAGACCGGCGCCGTCAATGACAGTCGCCTCGGCAACGCTGTGGCCTTGGGCCAAGGCACCGGGCGCGGCGATGTCCACAATCACGCCGTCATCGATCAGCACATCCTTGCGCTCGTCGCCCACGATGGAAACATTTGTAATCAGCACGGAGCCTTCACCGTTGGGAATGTGAGCCGGGGTCATGAATTCTCCTTGCCTGTGGGGTGGGCTGCGGTGCCGGCGCTGGATTCTCCGGTGAGCAGAAGGTAGAGCACTGCCATGCGCACAGCGACACCGTTAGCGACCTGTTCGACGATGACTGATCGAGGTGAGTCCGCTGCTTGAGCACTGATCTCCAGGCCGCGATTCATCGGACCGGGGTGCAGCACGATGGCGTGTTCCGGCAGTCGGCCGAGGCGCTTTGCGTCCAAACCGTAGATCCGGGTGTATTCGAGTGGGCTGGGGAAGAAGCCGCCGCCAGCACTGGACATCCGCTCACGTTGCACCCGGAGCATCATGATGGCATCGGGCTGGACCCGATCAATGGCCTCATCGAGATGATAGGAGATCTGGCATGGCCAGGTATCAACGCCGACCGGCAGCAACGTCGGTGGGGATACCAAGGTCACCTGTGCCCCCAATGTGCTCAGCAGATAAACGTTTGCTCGCGCGACGCGAGAATGCAGCACATCGCCCACGATGACGATTTTGAGTCCGCTGAGATCCTTGCCCACCACCCCGATGGAGTCGGGCTCGCCCATGGTTTCACCCATCAGGTGCCTACGGATCGTGTAGGCGTCGAGTAACGCCTGGGTGGGATGCTGGTGTGTACCGTCCCCAGCGTTGATCACCGGTGCATCGAGCCATCCGGCATGGGCCAGCGTGTAGGGCGCGCCCGATGCTTGATGGCGGATGATGACAGCATCCGCGCCCATGGCCTTCAGCGTCAGCGCGGTGTCTTTGAGGGATTCCCCTTTGGACAGGGAAGACCCTTTGGCCGAGAAATTGATGACATCGGCGCTGAGCCTCTTAGCGGCAGTCTCAAAGCTGATTCGCGTCCGTGTCGAGTCTTCGAAGAATAGGTTGACCACAGTGCGCCCACGCAACGTCGGAAGTTTTTTCACTTCACGTTCTTGTGTGGCTGCCATCTGCGCCGTGGTGTCGAGGATACGGACAGCCTCTTCAAGGCTCAGATCGCTGGTGGACAGTAAGTGCCTCATTGCCCCGCCTCCGGCACTACCGGCCCTGAATCCTGCGCCTCTGGTTGCGCAATGACCACGGCGTCTGTGCCGTCGATTTCGGCGAGATTGACCTTCACACGCTCATCGACGGAGGTCGGCAGGTTCTTGCCCACATAGTCCGGGCGAATGGGCAGTCTGCGGTGGCCGCGGTCCACCAATGCCGCCAACTGCACAGCGCGCGGGCGTCCCAGATCTTTAATCGCGTCGAGTGCCGCGCGTACCGTTCGGCCGGAGAACAGCACATCGTCGACGAGCACCACTATGCGATCGTCAATGCCTTGGGGCGGGATCACCGTCGATTTAACGGTACGAACCGGACCGTGATGTAGATCATCGCGGTACATGGTGATGTCTAGTTGCCCTAGGAGGTCAGTGCCACCGGCGTCCGGTTCGACATGTCTGATCTTCACGGCGAGGCGAGTCGCCAGATGGACGCCGCGGGTGGGAATGCCGAGCAGCAGGAGATCGGACGCGCCTTTATTGCGTTCGATGATCTCGTGCGCTATTCGGGTCAATGCCCGATCGATGTCGGGACCCGACATCACGTTGCGTGCGGCCCATGAACCCTGGTTGGGTGCAGCTTCGCTGCTCATGGTGTGCCTCCTTTCCCGCCTCACAGGACGGGGATTAAAGGAATGACTTCCGTCGAGCAATGTTACCGCAGGATGGGACGCACCGAGACCACAACGCCTCGCCGCGTCACAATTGCTTAGGCGATTCTTCTTCCTGAACGTCAGGACTCGATTGGTTGAGGATGTCGTCACGTACGACGCGGCGCATCACTTTGCCGATTTGCGACTTCGGGAGTTCAGAGACGATGACGATTTTGCGCGGAATCGCGTAACGAGACAGGTGTTCGGCACACCACCGTCGCACGGCTTCGATATCGACCTTGGGCAATTCAACGTGCGGAAGTTCGACTCTCGACAGGTCGATATGCGGCAGTTCGACCTTGGGAAGATCGACTTTGGGCAGTTCGACATGCGATAAGTCAATATGAGGAACGCCCACGTGCGGCAGGTCGATGTCTGGCAGTTGCGGCGCATCCTCGTCAGTGGCTTCCGGTGGCAGGACCAGTGCCGCGACTACTTCCTCACCGAGGTCGCCGCCGGGCAGGCCCACCACCGCGGCATCGAGGATGCCCGGCATCTGACGCAAAACAGCTTCGACGTGCGAAGGATAGACCTTGAAACCACCGGTCACGATCAGTTCTTTGATGCGGTCGACGAGTTTGACGAATCCGGATTCATCTTGGATCACGATGTCACCAGTACGAAGCCAGGTCTGACCGTCAATCTCAATACGCCATGGGCGGTTGTCGGGGTCTTCTCCCCAGTAGCCCGCGAACACTTGGGGGCCATGGATCAGGAGTTCACCGCGCTCCCCCGCCGAAACCTCACGAGTCGGGTCATCTTGATCCACGACTTTGATTTCCGTGTTGGGGAACGGTAGGCCCAACCAGCCTGGTCGACGTTGGTCGCTCACGGGGTTTCCCAGTGCCACTGGAGAGCACTCGGTCATGCCATAACCTTCGATGACGTATCCGCCGGTCAGTTCCTCCCAGCGTGCCGCACCCTCTTGTGACAATGGCATGGCTCCAGAGAGAACGTAGGACATCGACGAGAAGTCTGGCTTGCGTTTTTGTTCGGCCGCTGCGGCCACAATGCGATCCAGCATGGGCGGTACGGCGGCCATGAACGTTCCTGGGATGCGCCGTTGCGTTGCGATGACCTCTTCGGCCGAGAACTTCGGGAAGAGCACCAGGGTGCCCCCGACCCGTAGGCCGAAGGCCAACGTCAATGTCATTCCGTAGGCGTGGAACAGCGGCAGTACGCCGTACATGATCGCCGGTTCTGAGTCATCGGCGCTCAGCGAGGTCCATTCTTCGCCCTGCACCGCGTTGCTGACCAGATTGCGATGGGTGAGCATGGCTGCCTGCGGGTCGCCCGTTGTACCGCCGGTGTAGATCAGTAGCGCCAGGTCTTCTGCTTTGGGCAGCGGAATGTCGCGCAGTGACTTAGCCTGTGATCTGGCGAGAAAGCGGTGCCAGTCTTGCGCACATGAGGGGGTCGGCGAGGTCAGTTGCGCACGAGTGCTTCGAGCCCGGGCGATAGGAAGCCGCAATGCGAGACGTTTGGTCAGCGGCAGGTCACGAGAGATGTCAACGCTGAAGAGCTGCTTGACCGGTGTCTGTTCTATGACTTCGGCGATCCGCAAACTTGTCGGTTGCCAGGCTATCGCCCAGGTGCTGCCGCTGTTGGTGAGGCGAGAACGCAGTTCTTCGGCCGTCGCCAGTGGATTCAACTCGACGACGACGGCACCAAGCCGCAATACCGCCAGGAACGAGACCACGTGGGCCGGGCAGTTGGGCATCGATAACGCAACCCGATCGCCTGCGCGCACACCGCAAGCGGACAGTGCGGAAGCTGCCTGCTGGACCTGCTTGCCTAATTCGAGGTAATTGGTCTTAGCGCCCATAAAGTACAACGCGGTGCGCGCAGGGTTCTTGCGCGCAGCACGGGCGACCGCCTCGCTTATCGATTCATCAGGAATATCGATAGTGCGCAGCACAGTCGGGGCACTGCGATAGTGCCCGTCGCCGTCGGTGATATCAGTGCTCTGTCCGCTACCTGGGTTCACATAACAAACCCTAACCTACGGTGCCGTAAGTTACCTGGGAGTCACGCGCGCAACGTGGGCAATACCTGCACGATTCGTCCAAGCAGACCATTGACGAAGTTCGGCGAGTCGTCTGTCGACAGTTCCTTGACCATCGTCACTGCTTCATCGATGACGACTTCCGAGGGAACGTCGTTGCCGTAGAGCATCTCCCACACACCGATACGCAGCGCCGACCTGTCGACAGCGGGCATGCGTTCCAAGGTCCAACCGTGCGAGTAAGTCGAGAGGATCTCGTCGATCTCGTCGCGATGTTTGACGACGCCTTCGACGATCTCACTGGAATACGGCGGCGGCGGACTTTGACGCGGTCCGGGTTCGATCAGCCGGTCAGCGAGTGTCACAGTGGGGTCCGTACCGCGCTGTTCGGCTTCGAAAAGGATGTCAAGTGCCCGGCGACGGGCTTTACTGCGAGCTGGCACGTCAGTCGTTCACGCGACCTAGGTAGGAACGGTCGCGGGTGTCGACCTTGACCTTGGTGCCCTGCTCGACGAACAGCGGGACCTGGATTTGTGCACCGGTTTCTAAGGTGGCGGGCTTGGTGCCGCCGGTGGAACGGTCACCTTGCAGGCCCGGCTCGGTGTAAGTGATCTCCAACACGACGGAGGACGGCAGCTCAATATACAGCGGCGACTCCTCATGTGAGGCGACCTGGACAACGGTGTTCTCCAGTAGGAAGTCTTTGGCGTCACCGACGATGGCCTCGCTGATGGAGACTTGGTCATAGGTTGAGGTGTTCATGAACACGAAGTCAGTACCGTCGTGGTAGAGGTACTCCATGTCAGACTTGTCGACGTTGGCAGTTTCGATTTTCATCCCTGCGTTGAAGGTCTTGTCGACGACCTTGCCAGTGAGCACGCTCTTGAGTTTGGTGCGGACGAATGCACCGCCCTTGCCTGGCTTGACGTGCTGGAACTCCAGGACAGCCCAAAGCTGTCCATCGAGGTTGAGCACAGTCCCGTTCTTGATGTCGTTAGTGGTTGCCACAGTGGGGCCCTTCTTTTTTCGATATGCCAGTCAAGGATCGATCAGCCATTCTATCGGTCATTACCCGGTGGTCGGTGCACTTGCCGCTACATCGAGTCAGATATGCAACAGGGCGCTACCGCCCACACCGCATAATGCGGCGAAGATGACGGAGGCGAGTGTGCCGATCACGAACCGTTCGGAGGCGGCGGGATTGTCTTTCAACTCCGGGTAACGGCCCAGCCCTTTGATTGCCACCACGATGGCAATCGCAGCGGGATAGCCGACCAGGATCGAACCGGCGATAGCGAGACGCTCCAGGTAGCCGATCCAGCGCCCACCGCGTAGCGAATCACGCGCACTTTGAGATTCCGGCCCGTCGCCCTCATTGCGACGCCGCGCACCGGCACTGGCTAGACGCATCACTCCCACGACCGCCCAGTAGCCTCCGACCGTTGCCACAGCCAGGGTGCCAAGCACGCTCAAAGTCACGAGTATCGGGTTCATCACTTAGCGATTCTCTATGGTTTCGATCCGTTCAGCCAGCTCAGCCAATAACGGCAGTAACTCCAGTTCTTCGTTCCAGGCTGTTCGTTTGATGTTCTGCGAGACGCTTTGCGGACTCACACCTATGCGTTCCGCCGTTTCCCGCTGTGAAAGAACCGTCTGACTGGTCGC
>WPCK01071238.1_pt1 | contig 32481 bp, 36 predicted proteins | sample 5399851 | NCBI WGS metagenome assembly WPCK01 (sample SAMN12869471, study PRJNA574797) | sludge metagenome | isolation source: wastewater treatment of pH11 | place: China:Beijing | collected 2019-05-20 | reverse complement strand
ACACACTTCTTTATGATCTCGTTGTAAAAACAGACAACAGCCTGCGGAACTCGTCATTAATCATTCCTCAAACAGTCCTCGTCTATTAGTTGTCTGTTTTACACTCTTTTCATCAGGAAGTGCTTTATGTTCGATCTCTATAGAGAATAGAATGCCGGAAGCATTCTATAGTTTCCGATAAGTGCGTCGCACTGATTTAACATAACCCAGCAGAGCCAGAGGTGATGCTGTCCATGGTTGTTAAGGGTCTGGGCTCTTAAGGAAGCCTGAAGGATGAATGTCAGAATAACCAATGTAACCAGCCGAGGACTGTCTGAGGGAGTTTGTTAGTCTTGGAGACTGACGAGCGACTGAGTTCCGCAGGCCATTGTTAGTATGACGATGAAGCCATCAAGCTGACTGACTTAGCCCAGCAGTTTTCAGTTACTTTTGCTGTCAAAAGTAACATAGCTTGGTTCTTGGAAAGAACAACTCTCTTGCCGGCAGGCAGGCTTATGATACTTTGCGGTCAAAGTGGGAAAATTGTTGTATACTTATGCTTAATAGGGTGGAGCAACAGCGTAAAGACGGAGGGGTAATAATGGCAAAGAAAGATAAAGTAGAGAAGACCGCAAGACCTGAGGCTGAGACGACAGCCAGTGGAAAAGAGCAGGCTCTGAAGCTCGCCATGGACCAGATAGAGAAACAATTCGGCACCGGAAGTGTCATGAAACTAGGCGATGATCATCGTGCAAATATCGAGACATTCAGTACTGGCAGTCTCGGGCTTGATCTTGCGTTGGGCGGGGGTATCCCAAAAGGTCGTGTGATTGAAATATACGGACCTGAAAGTTCTGGTAAAACGACGCTCACATTGCACGCAATTGCTGAGATTCAAAAAGTTGGTGGACAAGCTGCCTTCATAGATGCTGAGCATGCGTTGGATCCTGAATACGCAAAGCGGATTGGTGTTAATACTGCCGATTTACTCGTCAGCCAGCCAGATACTGGTGAGCAGGCATTAGAAATTGTCGAGACGCTGGTTCGAAGTAATGCTGTTGACCTGGTAGTGATTGACTCCGTGGCAGCACTAACGCCGCGAGCTGAAATCGAAGGCGATATGGGTGATGCACATATGGGCTTGCAGGCACGACTAATGAGTCAGGCACTACGAAAGCTAACCAGTATTATTAGTCGGACCAAATGTACTGTCATTTTCATTAACCAAATCCGTATGAAGATTGGGGTTATGTTTGGCAATCCAGAAACGACCACCGGTGGTAATGCACTGAAATTTTACAGCTCAGTTCGTCTCGATATTCGTCGCACCGGTCAGCTCAAATCTGGCGAGGACATCATCGGCAACAGCGTTCGTGTGAAGGTTGTGAAAAACAAAGTTGCTGCGCCATTTAAAACCGCAGAATTCGAGATTATGTATAACCATGGCATTAGTCGTGAAGGCGACTTGCTCGAACTAGCTGTCAAACATGGACTCATCGGAAAAGCTGGTGCATGGTTTGATTACGGCGAAGAAAAGATCGGTCAAGGTAAAGAAGCTGCCAAACAATGGATTGCCGAGCATCCCAAGGAAGCAAAGATAATTGAAAAGGCAGTGCGAGAAGCGAATGCCTAAGAGCTTATCGGTATCTCCCTATCAGCTACTGTTTCGCTTTAACAGGAAGATGTCATGAGGTCTAAACAGGATTTCATTGGCGTAACCTATTACAAACCCACCGAGATTATTGATCTACTAGAAAAAGCGCTTGAACTCAAAAAGGAACTAAAAACTTCTGGCAAAAATAAACCCATTCTAGCCGGCAAAAATCTAGCCATGGTGTTTGCAAAGCCAAGTTTACGCACCCGCGTGTCGTTCGAGATTGGTATGCAGCAGTTAGGTGGTCATGCATTATATATTTCACCGAATGAAATAGGACTTGGCACGCGGGAATCAGTTAAGGATGTAGCCAAGGTTTTATCAGGTTATGCTGACGGCATTATGGCTCGTGTATTCGCTCATGATGATATCTTGCAGCTGGCTGAGCATGCTAGCGTACCAGTTATTAATGGTCTGACCGACTTTAGCCACCCTTGCCAAGCAATGGCAGATGCACTAACTATCAAAGAAGAATTCGGTGAACTAAAAGGCAAAAAGGTCGTATTTATTGGTGATGGAAATAACGTTGCAAGATCTTTGCTAGCGGTTTCGGTGCAACTCGGCATGGATTACGCAATCGCGACACCAAAAGGCTATGAACTACATGAAAAAACAGCCCAGGAAGCAACCGCTATTGCCACAAAAACTGGTTCAAAAATTGAATTTCTAAATGATCCTGTTGAGGCTGTCAAAGGAGCACATGTTCTCTATGCCGATACTTGGGTTAGCATGGGTCAAGAAGACGAAGCAGCCCAACGACTCAAGACATTCGCTGATTATCAGGTAAATAAAGAATTGTTGGTATTAGCTGATTCATCTGCAATTGTATTGCATTGTCTGCCGGCTCATCGTGGCACAGAGATTACTGATGAAGTTATGGATGGTCCGCAATCAAGAATCTTTCAGCAAGCCGAAAACCGCCTCCACGCTCAGAAGGCAATCCTCGTTAAACTACTTTCCTAGGTTTAGAAGTTAGGCAGCTGTGGATTCTAGGTTTTCAAGGTAGTGATGGTCTATCTCATGAATTAACCAGCTGACTTCTTCGCCCGAGAAGCTCTCAGCTGTTCTGCCCATTTGCAGAATAATATCTTGGACATTATCAAATTGCTCTTGAAGCATTTCTGAAATTGCAATATTTCGTGAGGTATCATCAGTTTCACCACCATATTTCATAGAATGCTGTAATGCGTAGGAGAACACAGCGCTGACAATGTGATCATGGACGTCCCACAGACCACTAGTTGCGATCAATGTATTACCGCCGAGCCTTCGAGCTCCTGCAAATCCAACTTCGCCTTCTGCAACTTCTGGTCCGTCTGCTTCGTGGCTACTTAATTTTTCATCATCGTGGCTCAGGTGGAAAACTTTGGATACAGCCATTGTTGCAAATCGGCCCATTTTCCTTGCTGTGTCTGTGATTTTACCGCCAAAAGTCTTTTCGTCTCCCTCCTTCCATGCCCAAGCTTTCTCACTTCCCTCATCTCCCTCAATTCGATTGTCTTTTCGATATGCAAGATTATCAAACGCATCGCGGTCTAATTCACCATGTCGCTCGTACAGAGGATTGAAATCGAGATTGTCATCTCTAGCAATTACGATTGCTAGACCTAGCTCCTGGGCATTGGCGTAGCGCGAGTGGTATTCGCTACCTGGAAGAATCTGGTGAAGGGCTAGATTAACTGATTCAAATATCTCATCAGCGACATCTTGGTTTTGTTCAACCCACTGCGCAATTGAATCATGTTGGACTTCGGGTGAAACGGGACCACTCATAGTAATAACCTCTACTTTTAAAGATATAATACTACTAAAAACTAATTAAGTCAAATAGCGGGGAATAGTTAATCTATTCTTCTGATACAATTCTCTAATGTCTTGGGAAGTACTTATAACAGTTCACATTCTTTTTTCGACTGCTTTTGCGTTGTCGTTCCGGCGTCTGGCTAAGCGCCTTCCTCACGTACCACATCTCGCATCGGCGCTAATGTATCTCATGGTTATTTCGCCTGCCGGAATCATTTATGCGTTTGTCCTAGGCGACATTAGTTTCGAGTTCTCTACATTTACATGGTTCTTATTATTAGTAGCCGGCTTGCTATTTGCTGGCACCAACTTCCTTGCTTGGAGAGCGAATTCTCATCTTGATGCAGCCCAGTTTTCAGTTATTCAAAATATCCAAGGACTTTTCACGGTCATTGCCTCGGCTATTTTCCTTGGTGAAAGGCTAAATACGACACAAATCTATGGGGTGGTAGTTATAGTTACTGCAGCAGCTATTGTTTCGGTAAAGGGTTTTACAAAAGACACATTCCATATAACAAAGTGGAGCTGGGTAGCTATCATTTCGTCACTGTTTCTCGGTGCAGCAATTTCTAACGAAAAATATCTTGTCGGACAGATGTCACTTTCGACCTATTTCATTATCGGTTGGGGGATTCAGACAATTTGGATGACGGTACTAGTCGGTAAAGAGTGGTCTCTGCTTAAAGAGTTAAAACTTGTTGATTATCGTGATATCGCATGGCAAGGATTATTAAGGACAGGAGCTGGCTTTACTATAGTTACTGCACTAACCTTGGCTGATTCAGGATTATTATCGAGTATTAGAAGTTACAAGGCAGTGCTGGTTTTCTTGTGCGCGCTAATATTCTTAGGTGAGAAAGAACATTTCTGGCGCAAAGCCGCCGGTTCGGTACTAGCAACCATCGGTCTTCTATTAATAATCGACTAATACCCGGGCTACCTAGCTCTTTTGTTATAGTATCCATATGATTAGAGGAATTATTCTTGATGTAGATGGTGTGATTGTTGGTGAAAAAGCAGGCTACAACTCACCCAACCCAAACCCTGATGTTATTGAGCGGCTCAAGCAAATAAAAAGTAATGGCATATTAATAAGCCTATGTACAGCCAAGCCTCATTACGCTATTCGACAAATCATAAATGATGCTAACTTGCGTAATCTTCATATCACTGATGGTGGAGCAGTCATTATTGATCCCATTGAAAATACTATCTTAGAATCCCATACGATTGATAGAACCATAGCAAAGCAAGTTGTTAATAAATATCTAGATTCTAGCGTATATGTGGAAGTTTACACTGTTGAAAATTATATGTTAGAAAAAAATCAACAATCAGAACTTACAGATTTACATCAGCATATTCTTCAAACAGCACCGGTTATTGTTGAGTCTTTGAGAGCCGAAATCGATAATCATCACATCGTTAAAATAATGCCAATAGCTAATGATAAGACCGATAAAGCTAGATTGGAGGAAATATTTAAGCCGTTCGCAAGCAAACTTACTCTTAGCTGGGGAGTGCATCCGATTGCTTTGCCTCACCAATTTGGCATCATTACTGCCAAAGGTATTTCGAAAAAACAAGCAGTACTCCATATTGCCGAGTCCAGTGGCATTAGTACTGATCAGTTGCTGGGAATTGGTGATAGCACTAGTGATTGGCAATTCATTGAACACTGTGGATATGGAGCAACTCTAGAAAATGGTAGTCAGGAACTTAAAGATTTAATTCGTAGTAGAGAAAAGCAATCCTATATTGGTGGTGCGGTTGATGAAAATGGCATCCTAGATATTTTTGACTATTTTAAGCTGTAACTGCTCTATAATGTTGGCTATGAAAGTCATTTTGGGTGGTGATAGTAAAGCCTGGGAATCTATAAGTGGAGTTATTGAATATCTGCAGAACCAGCAAATCGAGGTAGAAAATCTTGGCGCACAAAACTCAGATGATTCGATTAAGCTGACTGAGTTTATTCCAAAGGTATGTAAAGCGGTGGCTACCGATCAAAGTACACTAGGCATTCTGCTATGTGGAACTGGAGCGGGAGTTGAGATTGGCGCTAATCGATTCAAAGGCATTCGAGCAAGCCTGTGCGTTAAGCCAATCCAAGCGAAATGGGCGAGAGAGAAAGACGACGCCAATGTGTTGTGTCTATCATCGTGGGATTTAAATGAGTCAAATAATCTTGAATCAGTTCTCGATGCATGGTTTAAAACAACTTTCGATGGCGATAGTGCCAGAAGAGCAATGTTGGAAACGTTCGACAGCTGGGTTGAGTAATAGTGTAAAATAATAAGTCGTGAGACATATACCTGCAACAATGGCCACTCAACATCCAGATAACGCCTATCCGGCGTATTTCCTGAAGCATCCATATGTTTCAGCTGCTGATGAAATTCAAGAATGCTATGAATGCTTTGCTAATCTCGGCGTGGAAGAATACATGTGGGATTGGGAAGGAAAGTTTGTCGACGAGGCAGTAATTGATCGTCTTTTCCAAGATTACCACGAGTATTTCAAAAAAAATCAACTGGGCAAAGACCTGTTTCTAACCTTCAGAATTCCAAACATCTGGGAAGAACCGTCACATCGACTGCCTCGTGCGTTTATGAATCTTGTATCAGCTGATCACGCCGCCAAGCGATTTGAATTTAATCGACCACCACTATTCGAAGTAATCTTGCCTATGACGAGACGAGCTGACCAGCTTATTTATTTGCAGCAGAAGTTTCAAAAAATATTACAAGCTAGCGAAGAATTATTCGATGAAAAATCTAGTCTGGAAAGGCTCGAAGTCATCCCATTATTTGAAGAAGTTGACACTATGGCGGAAGCAGACCAGATATTACAGGAGTATGTTGATTTCTTACAGAAAGAATACGATCATAAGCCCGAATACATGCGAGTATTTCTTGCTCGATCGGACCCAGCTATGAATGCCGGATTACTGCAAACAATGCTAGCCGTAAAGAGTGCTCTCAGCTCATATCACAGTTTCGGTGAAAGAAATGGGATCAAGATATACCCATGGATAGGGGGCGGTAGCTTACCATTTCGTGGCGGGATAAATCCCGAGAATATTGATGCTGCTATCGAAGAATATAAAGGTACAGCATCAATGACAATCCAGAGTGCATTTCGATACGACTACAAGTTACCAGCCGTCAAGGAAGCCATACAGAAACTAAACCAGCAACTCCCACAAAACCTCCAATCGTATAGAAGGATTTCTGAGGAGGAAGCAGAGAAAATCAAACAGTTTAATGTCGATGCCAAAGTCTTCTATCAGCAGAGTGTCGAATCTATATCTCCAGTAATCAACAATATTGCGCTGCAAATGCCAAGCCATCGTGAGCGCGTGCAACATGTCGGTATCTCAGGATATTTCAGGGGCATGGGAAAAATTAGGCTTCCCCGCGCTATTAAATTCACAGGAGCACTGTATAGCATCGGCATTCCTCCAGAATTCATTGGGATGGGACGCGCGCTAAAACTAGCCAAAGAACAGGGAATACTAGATCTAGTACAAGAGCTTTACATAAATATACGTCGTGATCTTGAACATGCCGGCCATTTTCTAAATCGTGAAAACTTGGAACTTCTGACCAAAGATAATAGTGAATGGGGCGTAATTGCCGAAGATATCAAAATTGTCGAAGAATTACTGGATATCAAGATTGGTCCAGTAAATTCCAAGCACATGATTCATCGCAATCTTAGCTCTAATACCTTCTATGACATGTCCAACGAACACGAAATCACCAACGACCTCTTGCGTGCTGCCAGAATCCGCAAGAGTTTGGGCTAAGTCATTGCTGATTGGAGCAAAGATTAAAGAATTCGCTCAATCATTCTAAACCCCTTTAAGGTTCGTGCTAGCATAGAGAGAATATGAACTTTGGTCTAATAGTCATCTTGTTTCTGCTAGTCTCCACTTTGTATCGACTAGGATTGCGTATTTTTGCCAAGAAATATCCTGATACTGCCCATCTGAGCATGGCATTAACAATTACTCTAAGTACTATCCCCGTTAGTTTAGCCTACTCAATTTTCTACGGAGGCTTCACGCTTAATCTGTCTGCGATAATTTGGCTACAGATGATCATAGCTGGAGCATTATTTGCACTTGGCAATGTTGCTATTTTCAAAGCTAACGAGCTGATTGATGCGGCTCAAACTGCAGTGCTTGGTAATTTTCAGACGGTATTTGTCGTCATGCTTTCGGCGATATTTCTCTCGGAGCGTTTATCCCATGTTCAGCTTATCGGCATGGCCGTGCTTCTGGTAAGTGCCACCATTGTTTCCGTAGATAAGCTCACGAAACGTAGCTTACAGTTTGATCGCAATAGTTGGTATGTCGTAGCAGGATCTGCGTATTTTGCTTCTGCACAAATAATCGAGAATCACTTGTTGTACACCATGAGTGTTGCAACGTATTTGGTTGTAGTCTGGGTGTTTATTGTTCTATTTTTGCTCATTTTTGGATATAAGAAGATTAAAATTCAAAGCAAAGTGATGAGCAAGAGATACCTATTGGAATCCTTTCTACTAGGAATACCACTAGCAGGTCTGGGTGTTACTTTTGTGCTCGGCATCATTGCGACTGGGAGTACCTCACTGATGATGGGTGCAATGAGCTATCGGGCGGTGACGATGTTTATCCTGGCATGGCTACTACTTAAAGAACGTCAGAAAACTATTCAAAAACTAATTGGGTCGGCGCTTGCCACAATCGGGCTCTACCTTGTCCTAGTAATGTAGAAATAAAATGAAGATAACTGATATTAAACAACAAGTACGGCAGCAATCGCGCTTTTCGGTTTTTGTGGGAGGTAAGTACGCTTTTAGCTTAAGCGATTCACAAATCCGTCTTTCTGGTCTTGCGGTGGGACAGGAAATAACAGAAGAAGACCTGGTGAAATGGAAACTGGAGTCAAACGAAGGTAAGGTCTTTGATCGAACCCTCCGTTGGCTAGCGATTCGCGCACGGAGTGAATGGGAGGTTTCTGACTATCTGAAGCGCAAAGAAGTTAATGATGATTTAGCTCAGAAAATAATCAACCAAATAAAAGATTTTGGTTATATTAATGACAAATCATTTGCTGAAAGCTGGGTGCGTAATCGACGACTACTCAAATCAGTCAGCGTAAAGCGATTGCGTCAAGAGCTATACCAGAAACGTGTTCCAACAGATGTAGTGGACGAAGTAATAGCAGAAGACGAAGCAGATGATCTCGGTGTGCTCAATGAACTGATTGAAAAGAAGCAGCACCAAGCCCGCTATCAAGATGATCAAAAGCTAATTGCCTACCTAGCCCGGCAGGGCTTTCACTATGGCGACATCAAGGAAGCCCTAAGTCGTAGGGGTAGTAGCTAGAGTTGGTTTGGCGATCCTAATTTTTTCGGTGCCATCTTTGACAACGATTGCCCTGTCATTTGTGGCCACAACCTGATCACGATCAACAATCAACTTGCCCCCCGATAACCCAAGAAACGAAGACCTTGCGACATGAATTTTGCGAATAATTAGGTCTTCATCATTAACTATATAATTCTCCGCCTTCCCAAGTCCGTGTTTACTCTCGGTAATAATTTTCTTACCTTCAATCACATAATTGATCCGAATAATATCTTTAAGTCTAATCAAATCTTCAGCCGGTCTAATTTCATCGCCATTATCAATGACAATGCGATTTCCAGTAATATCTCTGATGTCTTGTGCTAGTAAAACAGCCGGAGCAGGAACATCAGGTGTGTTACAAAAAAAGCCAGCAATCGTGAGGTTATGAGGGTTGATTATTGGCGTCAGGGCATAGCCAATTGGGTATCCGACTTGAAGACTCATGATGACTAGGTTCTTTAGGCTGGATCCGATTCGTAACATATCCACACCATTGTAGCTCAAACAACTTGGCAAGCGAAGATGCTAGTGGTTATTATGGGCTCGAGATGTTTAAAAAAATTATCATTGTAGTGGCAGTTATTGTCCTATTTCCGTTAGCGACCAGTGCTTCTGACAATTTTTCACTGCTTATTACAGAAGTTCAAACAGGTTCAGCCACGAACGCCAATGAAGAATTTATTGAAATTGCTAACCCTACAGACGAACTAGTTTCGGTAACTGGATGGATGCTCCAATATAAGCCAGCTACTTCAGGCGATTGGCAAACCAAACTAACCCTAAATGGCAACATCCAGCCACGTGGGCTTTTTCTCGCCACTAGTAAAGGCTATCTATCCGACATTGCATCCCAAGAGAAAGATAGTTCATTTGCAGTTGCCGCAACTGGCGGGCATCTTCGCTTAGTAGAACCGGCCAACAGCCTAAACGCTGAGAAAGTTCATGATCTATTGGGTTGGGGGACAGCTAATGCCTCGGAAACATCCAGCGCGACTGCCTCAAGTGGCGGACAAAGCATGAAACGGAAAGTCGATGAAGATGGGTTATTTATCGACACCAACAACAACTGGAATGATTTTTTCGTTAGTAGTACACCAACGCCAAAATCTAGTAATCCTATCGAGTCGGTAGAGCCTGAACCTGAACCCCCTGAACTCCCTGATGTCTACTTACCTTTAGATATTACCGAACTGTTTCCAGATCCAGCTAGTCCTCAAACTGATGATAATGACGAGTTCGTCGAGGTCTATAATCCAAATAGTGAACCCGTAAGCACTAAAGGTTATTACCTAAAAATTGGCACATCCTTTAGTTCGACTGTACCACTTCCCGAAATTACGATTCCAAGCGGTGAATACTATGCTTTTACTAGTGCAGATACCAATCTTTCGTTAACCAATTCTGGGAGTAATGCGCAATTACTAGATCCAAATAATGCAATACTTAGTACTTCACAAGAATATTCAAATGCGCTATCTGGGATTAGCTGGTCACTTATCGAGGGGGCTTGGCAATGGTCTACAAGCCCAACACCAAACGCAGAAAATATTCTCAGTAAACTCGTTGACGATGATGGTTCGGTTGTCGCTGATAGCGAAGATCTCACTCCTTGTCGTCCAGATCAGTACCGGAATCCCGAGACCAATCGCTGTAAACTGAAAGAATCTGACGATACAACACTCAAACCATGTGAATCTAATCAGATAAGGAATCCTGAAACTAATCGCTGCAAAAATATAAGCTCTTCGGATAAAAGTCTGCAAGCTTGCGGTCCAGACCAGTACCGAAACCCCGAGACCAATCGCTGTAAGAAATTAGCAGCCATTGGTGCCTTGAAGCAATGTAGTGAAGGTCAAGTTAGGAATCCAGATACAAATCGATGTCGTAAGGATACATCTGTTAAACCAAGCGATGCAGCTGCTGTTTTATCAACCAAAGATGTCATAAAAAACTTACCTTTAATTGCAGTCATCGGTGGTGGTGCGTTAATGTATGCAATATATGAGTTTCGATACGATTTTAGAAATATATTCCAAAAAGCCCGAGGATACCTTGGCTTTAGGCAAGGCTCTGGGCGCGACCCTTAGTGGTGGAGAAGTCATAGAGCTGATTGGCGATCTTGGGGCCGGCAAGACACTGCTGGTTCATGGGATTGCTGAAGGCATCAACTCAGATGATGTAGTGCAAAGTCCAAGCTTTACTATTTCCCGTATATATCAAGGGGATGGTATCGAACTCCATCATTATGATTTTTATCGCCTCGGCGAAGATCCAGGCATACTGCGCGCAGAGCTGGCTGAGAGCCTTGAGGATTCACAGGTTGCGGTCGTGACTGAGTGGGCTAACTCAGTCGAAGATGTACTACCACAGGACAAGCTTACAATTACCATCACATATCAGGATGAAGAAAATGTTCGTTTGCTTACTCTCAAAGCGACTGGTGAAAAATCAGCAAGTATCATCACGGGGGTGTCATGATACTTACTATTCGAACTGACAATCCAGAAGCCGAGGTCGGCCTTTTCAAATCAGATGGCACTGAGGTTTCCTACAAAAAATGGCAAGCTCATCGAGAGCTTGAAGCGACATTGTTAGCAAGTATTGAGCAGCTACTCAATGAAGCCGATGCTGAGAAAACAGTTCTAACTGGAGTTGTTGTCTATGCAGGACCGGGTAGCTTCACTGGACTTAGGATCGGATTTACGGTAGCAAATACATTATCTGCAGGTCTTGGAATTGGAAATGTGAAATCAGGCGGACCAGACTGGGTTAAGAATGGCATATCATTGCTAAGCTCAGTCAAGACTCCGCAAATTCTATTACCTGATTATGGAGGCCAGGCCAACATAACTAAACCTAAGAAATAGTGATAATTCCATTTAAAAAATACATCTACTCTTCAATCTACTAGACCAAATAAAATACTCTATTAGATAAGAGCAAGTTGGCAAGTAGTTATTGTGAGCGTATGCTATGTCTATACGACTTGTGACAAGTCGTGTGTATAGAACTATTAAATTTGAAACTGATGTAACTCGGATCGCACCTCTAGTAGACACGTTCGAATAAGCTCCCTACCAGTGAGCTATCAACGCATCGACAGACTAGATCACGCAGAAGCATCACTTCGAGAGGAGACACAATGGAACTTATTGCCATTGTTGCTGCGATTGTCGGCCTTGCCGGTGGTTATGGAGTGGCAACAGGAATTAGCAAAAAGAAAAGCGGTGATGTTGATGCCAAGGTTGATGAAAAAATAGCCAAAGCCAAGAAAGAAGCCGATCAATTAGTAGCTGAGGCCAAAAAGGAAGCTGGGCAACTCGCTGATGAAGCGCGGGCCGAAGAAAAGAATTTGAGAAGGGAAATAATCGAGACCGAAAAGCGTCTGGCAAAAAGAGAGGAATCACTGGACTCCAAACTTGAGGATATCGACAAACGCAAAGACAATCTAATCAAGCAAGAAAAAGAGATCGAAGATCTCAAAGTGCAGATTCACGAGATTAAAGACAAGCAAATGGCAAATCTCGAGAAGATAGCCAAATTAAAGAAAGAAGATGCTGTCGACAAGCTGATGCAAGCGACGGAGCGTGATATTAAAGCCGATCTCAAAGGTCTAATTGCCAAACTCCAAGAGGATGCCAAAGAGCATGCCGAGGATGATGCTCGTGTTTTGTTGGTTGATGCCATGGAGAGATTAGCTAGCGAAGTAACAGCCGAACGCACAGTAACAGCACTGCCTATGCCCGAAGATATGAAGGGAAGGATTATCGGCAAAGAAGGTCGTAACATTCAGACCATACAAAGGTTAACTGGTGTTGATGTGTTGGTTGATGAAAGTCCGGGCATGGTTGTCCTAAGTTGTTTTGATCCAATCCGTCGACAAGTAGCTCGCATAGTCATGGAAAAGTTAATTAAAGACGGAAGAGTACATCCCGGTCGAATCGAAGAGGTTGTCGAAAAGGCCAGTGCTGAACTGGACAAAGAGATAGACAAAGCAGCCGAAGACGCAATGCGCGAAGTTGGCGTGCCGAGTCTGCCGAAGGAAATGAAGCGCTTGCTTGGTGAGCTTAAATTCCGAACTAGCTTTGGTCAGAATGTATTGAAGCACTCAACCGAGATGGCGCATCTTGCCGGTATGTTGGCGGGTGAGCTGGGTGCTGATGTGCAGATTACCAAGACAGCTGCTCTACTGCACGACATAGGTAAAGCCGTAACCCATAAAATTGAAGGCAAGCATCATCATATTGGTGCGGATTTGGCACAGAAGGCTGGCATGAAAGCCGAAATAGTCCATGCAATTAATGCCCACCACGACGACATCGAAGCGACCACTCCCGAAGCGATGATTGTTAGAGTAGTAGATGCCATTAGTGCCTCACGACCTGGTGCTCGAAATGTCAGTGCTGATGATTTCGTGAAGAGGATGCAAGACCTAGAGAATGTGGCCAATACCTTTCCAGGTATCGAAAAGAGCTTCGCAATTAGCGCTGGTCGGGAGATTAGAGTATTTGTGAAGCCAGAGAGTATTGATGACTTGGCTTCAATTAAGCTGGCTCGTGATGTGGCTAATAAAATAGAAGCCACGCTGAGTTATCCGGGCACGATCAAAGTAAATGTTATCCGCGAGACCAGAGCAATAGAATACGCCAAGTAATATCGAATCAGTTTTCGATCAATTTATTTTAGCTATTTCTTATTGCTTGAGTAACTAGTGTTCGTGAGTTCTTGTAGTAACTATAAACGAGTGCGAAACTAACAATGCCAATTGTTGCACTGATAGTTTCTGCTGGTCCAGTTGTCGGCAAAGGCTCATCATCTACATCTTCTTGATTAATCTCAGGCACGACAACAGGCTCTGATGCCGGTGCTGGAGTTTCAGTTGCTGGGGCTGTAGTTGGAGCTGCAGCTGCAGTTGGAATCGGTTCTGGTTCTTCCGCAGGCGGATCTTCACTGGGGGTAACATTTACACCGCTGATAATTTTTACGGTTTGGTCGGTCACTGCATTATCACCATCGTCAGATTGTCCAAATGCAGTCGCAGGTATAGAAATAAGTAGTGTCAATGCAACTAAAATACCAAACATAATGTATAGATGCTTTAAGTTAGGTAGATATGTTCGATAAACTTCTATCTGTGAATACATTGCAGACTCCTTAGTAATTATTAACACTAGCACAAAGGTATGAAAAAGTCAAGTAGTTTTAGAATATATTTTATAATGGAAGAAGTACTAGTATTAGGCAGTTTTGTTTCAGGTCTCGGGCTAATAGCGACTCTTCCCAGTGCTTTTTTGAAAGCAACATCTAATTATCAGCGAATAATTCTCGCTACACTCTGTGTTGGGATCGTAGTAGTAGCTCAGTTTATGTGGAATAGCGGCACGATTGCTGATGAAACAGGGGTTAGTTGCTGTCGCACGATACCACCGTTTTACGACTGGGGCTGGCATATTTTGCTAGCTCTATTGGTGCCTACGTTGCTATTCCAAGTTTATTTGATAACTCGGCGCAAATAAGCATCTTAATTGATTACTTCTTGATACTAAATACTTTATACTGAATACTATTGTCTTACGGGGATTGGCGCAGTTGGCTAGCGCGCGCGGTTTGGGACCGTGAGGTCGCCGGTTCGAGTCCGGCATCCCCGACCAAGTAAAAACAGACTGACCGATAAGGTTAGTCTGTTTTTACTTGACTGCGCGAAGTCATAGTTCGAACCGCTGGTTCGCAAGGAAGGAGAATCGTCGAACTTGTTCGTAAGACCTGTTTGCCGAAAGGCAGGCTCGGACTGACGGAATAGCGAGGAACTAGCGTCGTCCGGCAAAGCCAGTATTTTCTTGGCGACTGAGTGGAGAAGCGGAGTGAAACGGAGCGTAGTTCGGCTTGTCCTCCGTAACTTTACGTGCAAGAGGGCATCCCTGACAGCGAGCACTAGCCTCTCAAGTGATATCCGTTTACAATAAGCACTAATATGTTTGTCTTCTATATGTTGGGCTGGTGGTATGGTGCGGGTTGGAAAAACCAAATTGCTCTTGTTGGAAAACGAGTTAAAAACGTTGGCAAGGCATTTTCAGGAGGGGCATTACTACGAACCTTGTTCAGTCCGTGGAAACAAATAGTTAGCGGAACAGACCGTGACGCTGCTCTTGGGGATAAGATGCGCGCTGTTCTCGATAACATAATCAGTCGATTCGTAGGATTCATGGTGCGATCCTTCACTCTATTGGCTGCGACAGTAATGATTATCGTTACTCTGCTTGTTGGACTGGTATTAGTTATCTCTTGGCCACTTGTGCCGTTTATCCCAATTGGTCTTCTAATCGGGTGGGTTATTTTATGAATGATGAAGTAATCTTTGACCCGAAGAAACCGCGCGCAAGGCAAGCAAGGTTTGCAAAGCTTCTGGAGTCTGATCTGTTAGGTAAGGTTCTATCTTTTGTTTCCGTGTTATTAGTAGTGTCTGGCGTGTTTCTATACGCCGTGGGTTTGAAATATGGATTGCTAGTCATGGCACCGGCTTTTTGGATAGCCATGATTATTACATGGGAGCAATTGCATCTTCGAAAATTGCCGATTGTCGAGAACAGTCAACATCCAGAAGATTTACTAGAGTGGCGAATTTTAGCTCAAATTACTAAGCCTCAAGTCACTGGCAAGGAGCTGTGGAATATGCTTCGTAATCATAATCAAGTTAAGTTCTTCCAAATGAGATTTGGAATTCCGTTCGAGTTTCTTGAGCATATGTATTCTTTTGCAGCTGTCGATATGAAAGCTGTTTGGACGCAATCATTGGAGTATAGAATTAGGGCAGGATCAACTCCGCTTAATGCAGCCAGTGTCTTCGTGGCGCTGCTAAAAAATACACCAGGTCACCAAGAACTTCTCGATAGTCAAAAACTTACAATTGAAGAACTTGAAAGCGGTGTTGAATGGGTTGCACACATAAAGCGCACTCTATGGGCATACAACAACAGAACTTCTGGTGGCGGAATTGCCAGAGATTGGGGATTTGGGTATACGCCAATTTTGAATAGGGTAGGCCACAATGTATCACTGGAAGTACAAGCGGGTGGCTTCTTGTATCGCGACATCAAATCACACGCTGAACTAGTGAATAGGATGATCCAAGTACTTAGCCAAGCCGGCAATAGCAACATCGCCATGGTTGGCGAGACTGGTGTTGGCAAAACCACTGCTGTTTATGCAGTAGCCAATAAGCTTGCGTCGGGCGACGAACCTAATCTTCAATACCATCAGATATTTGAACTCAATGCGGCAACCTTACTGGCTCAAGCCAGAGAGAGGGGTCAGTTGGAGCAGTTAATGCTACAAGTAGTTGGCGAAGCAAATCATGCTCGCAATATCATTCTTTTCCTAGACGAAGCTCAGCTTTTCTTGCAAGAAGGAACAGGTTCAGTCGACATGACAAATATTTTGTTACCGCTGATTCAACGCTCCAATGTGCGATTTATTATGGCGATAACACCAAGTCATTGGCAGAAGCTAACCCTAGAAAATCCAGCGCTTGTCGGCGTATTGAACTACCAGAAAGTTCCACCAACGGAAAAAGAAGACACATTCCAAGTAATGGAAGACCAAGCACTTCTTATCGAAAATCGATACAAAGTATTGCTAACTTACCAGGCGTTGCGAGAGGCATATACCCTAGCAGATCACTACATATCCGAGCAGGCATTTCCCGGTAAAGCGCTGAAGATTCTCGAAGATGCTTCAGTTACAGCCGGGCCAAATAATCTGGTGACGCCGGTGATAGTTCAGCAGACCTTAGAGGCTGCAAAAGGAGTAAAGGTTCAGACAGCGACTGCCGAGGAAGGCGAGAAGCTATTGAACCTCGAAGATGAGCTACACACTCAGATGATTAATCAGTCACAAGCGGTCAAAGCAGTTTCAAACGCCCTCAGACGCGCACGAGCGGGCGTTCGTAATAAAGACCGCCCAATCGGCACATTCCTGTTCCTAGGCCCAACCGGAGTAGGTAAGACACAGCTCGCTAAGGCTTTAGCCAGCGTTTATTTTGGTGGCAGAGATCAAATTGTTCGACTCGACATGAATGAATTTGTCCAGAGTGTTGATGTAAACAAATTAATTGATGCGAGTGGCACACTTATGAGCGGTATCAGACAACAACCATTCAGCGTCGTGCTCTTAGATGAAATTGAAAAAGCTCATCCTGATGTGGTAAATGCTTTTCTGCAGTTACTTGACGAAGGACGCATGGCTGACAGCGCTGGACGCGTGGTTAGTTTTCGCGACGCGATAATTATTGCGACCAGTAACGCCGGAGCAGATAAAATACGTGAGCATGTCTCTGCAGGTACTGAAGTCGCTGACTTTCAGGAAAGCTTCATTGATGAGCTAGTCGAGGCGAATCTTTTCCGTCCTGAATTCTTAAACCGTTTTGATGAGATGGTAATATTCCGTCCTCTTAATGAAGGGGAATTGATGCAGGTTGTCACCCTGATGATAGATGATGTCAACAAAACACTGGCCCAGCAGAAAATAAGCGTAGTCTTGGATGATCAAGCCAAAATGTGGCTAGTCCAGAGAGGCAACGACCCACGTCTGGGTGCACGACCGATGCGTCGGATGGTACAGCGATTCGTCGAAGATATTGTGGCTCAGGAAGTACTGACGGGAAAAGCCACTCCAGGTACCGTAATTACTCTAACGCTAGCTGATTTTGAAAAGGCTGCTAGCTAGAGAACCCCTCATAATCAACTAATCGGCATACCTATATATGTGAAATCATTGGTTTATTAGCTATAATGAGTTCAAATGAAAAAAATTCAAAAAGAATATTTACAAAGCGCAATGTTTGGTTTCAATGATGCGCTTGTATCCACCACTGGGGTTATTGTTGGGATTAGCACAGGCACGAATAACAAAGCAGTTGTTATTCTGGCTGGGGTAGTAACAATCCTTGTCGAAGCATTATCTATGGGATCCGGACAATATCTTAGCTCCAAATCAGCCCATCAGCTTGATAAGCAGGACTCATTCAGAGTACCGCTAATTAGTGGGATCATAATGTTTTGGTCATATTTCGCAGCTGGTCTAGTCCCTTTAGTTCCAATTTTCTTTTTCCCAATGTCGTATTCGAGAGATGTGGCAATTGTTGCATCACTAATTGGTTTGTTGGTTCTTGGTTATGCAAAAGGCAAGATTGTCGATGTATCCCCAATCAGGAGCGCTATTGAAATATTTATAATTGGGGGATTAGCAACAGGAATAGGTATTATAGTTGGTAATGTGTTGGCTGTGTAAATTACCTTAAGTACATAAGATAAGAAAGAAATAAGTGTCAAAGAAAAATAAAAACATCAAACTCGGGCAAAAATGGCTAATTAGGGTAGTTTCGGCTCCTGGTTACGTTAGCTTGCTGGTTGCTTGGACGAGTCTAATAGGCTATTTGGCAATCTCAATTGCACCTTTTTTACTGCAAGAGCAGGGGAGTATACAAGTAGAAAACGTTAAGTTAGCCAACCAAACAAGTAGTTACGGAGGAAACAGTATTTTGGTTTACGTTTTAGTCTTGATTATTGTTATCGCTCTCTGGAGCCTGCTCGTGAGCCAAATCGCTAAAGTTTTCACCTGGCTTCAAACGAAATTGCAACTCAGAGAATCACAACTGCTTTCAGTAAAGCTCGGAGGGCTTGCAGTTGGCTGGCTGCTGTTCGCACCTGTTTTTCATAGCGCATTAGCAGGATTTGGTAGTACCTACATCTGGCTCGTTAGCGGGCTGATGCTTTTTGTTGGAATAATCTCATTCTCAAGTGAACGCGCTGTATCGCAGAGATACAAGCTCAAACAAAAAGCTGTTTGGTAGTTTTTAGGTGAAGTCGGACAAATGCATCTTCTTGTCCTGATGACGTGCAAACAACAGTAGTCCAATAACCGTTATGGTTATCAATATTGTTATGCCAAATGACATTGCAGTAAGTACTGGGATACCCGAGAATAAGCCAAAGTCATACATGGCGTGTGCCAAGATTATGATAAGGATAGTGACAATTACCGATACCCAGCTCTTTTTCTTCAGTATTTTATGTCTGGCCAAAAAATATCCAATAATCGCAGTGGTACCCATGTGGAAGAATGGCGTCACAAGTAAACGAGCCCAGCCGGCTTGCTCACCTTGGCTGATTGTGTAGTTGATGTCTTCCAGTAGTCCAAACGTTTGTCCCGCAATCGCGTAATAGATCACCCCATCAGTGAACTCATTAAAAAAATGCTTCCTATGAATGAGGAACATGAGAGGAAGGAATTTGCACAGTTCTTCCACCACACCAATCACTCCAGAAGCGTAAAGTGCTTGAGGCAAGCTTGCGACTCCGTTCTGTATGGCAAAAAGCACATCATTTGGAATGAGCAGATATTCTAAGATGCTTGAGGCATTTACAGCGATAGCACCCATACCAGCCGCCATCCAAAGCATCAGAACAGGTTCTTTTTTGCTATGGTCTGTTTTAATAAACAGCACAAGCCGGGCAACTGCGAGAACCGAGAGAAGAAGTATTACAAGCGCAAGTGTCATAAAAGTATTTTAATAGTTTTATTAAGTTCATCCATCCTTATTTATAAATCCAGGTGCTTTCGAAGCTACTGTTTAATCAGAAACCTGCTGTCGGCCGTGTTCCAATTTCTTCTAAGGTAAGTCCCATTAGCTCCAGTAGGGTTTGGATGGAAGTAGTCATTATTGTTACAATCTATCGTAACATCGCTGCATGAAGTGGCGGGACCACGGCTGCTGTCTTTATACATGATATCTTTGGTTTGGTCTGTATGTCCGTTGTCATTTGCATTGTCATAGTTAGGTGCATTTTCCTGTACTGCTCCGAGGGTGTGGAATAGTTCATGGGTTGCTGTACCGCCATTACCCCAGCATTGCATCCAGATAACAGCATAATCAGGACCGTAGTTGTTTGCATTATTTTGGGTGCGGTCTGTATCACTACTCCTATTTGCAGCGCCACAGGTACCCGGGCGCTCGGTCTCTACAAAGATGACATATTTACGGTAATTACTATGATAGCCTTCTCGGTTAATCTTGTTGACTACTCCAGGATAATTATTATAGATAGCAGGGTTAGGCACATTGATGCTTCTTACCTCTACCACACAGTCACTATTACGAAGCAGATTGGCGCGCATACGATGGCCCGTCTTGTTGGCGGCAACAATAACATTAAAATCAATCATTCTTGCTGCGTCTCGCACTTGTTTTACTCGGTTAGCAGAAGCTTTTCCTAAATAAATAATGCTAATTTTGTAAACGCGACTATCACCGAGGCAACTAGCTTCCGGTACGGCTGCTGTCTCCATGCGTCCTTGTTTATTCATTTGTGCGCTACTTCCTCGACCTGATTCCTCAAGTTCTCTTAGTTTAAGCAACTGAGTTTTCTCTTTCTCGCTGTATACGCTGGTAGACTGAATGATATCCTCATTTGGTGCTGGCGCTTTATCACCCTTCTCCTCATATCCGTCACTACAAAGTATTGTTCCGTCATTAAGCTTAATTTCGTATTTTATTTCTTTGCATTCGCTTGATGTGGCCTTCTTTAAATCGCCCTGAGAGTTACTGAGCGATGCTGAACCAGAAATATCCGATGTGTTGTCATCGTGGTAATTGTTCCAAGCATAGTAGCTAAGCGCACCAACGATAAAAAGCAATGTACCAACTACAATTATTTCTATCAATCCAAAACCAGAGATATTTCGTTTCAAGTTGTTCATTTTGTCCTCACTTAATATTTATAGCGCTAATACTTAACTTGATTAAACTATTTTGTGTAGCTGTTAGTCAATTAATATATCTGACAGTTTTGATTCCGCTAATTAAGTTGCAGTGAATGGTGTATCTCAAGAAATAGTGCTATGATTTAGAAAAATAGGAACATAAAAAATGCCACCAGAAACACAAAACCCAGATTCGACGCAGACGACAGGTGCTGATCCGCAACAAACAGGGCTACCTCAGCAGACATCTCCGGTGGTTCCACAAACGCAAGAAGAGCAAATTCCTGTCGGTGATATTCAGCAGACGATGATACCAACCTCGACTACTGCTACTGTGCCACCAGCTGATACGTACGTTCAAACAGCGCAGCCAACTGTGCAATCACCCACCCAACCAACAACACAACCAACTAATGCACAAGCTCCTGATAGCATGCAACAGCCAGTCTCACCACAAGCATCAGCTCAACAGCCAGTCTCACCACAAGCCTCAGCTCAACAGCCAGTCGGCTTTGTTCCTGCTGGATTCGAGCAAGCAAATTTCATGGAAGCTAATCCCAGTCAGACTGGAGAATTAACTTCAAAGAAAAAGTCTTTCTTTTCAAATAAGCTACTAATTGCTGGATTATCACTCGGCGCGTTTGCAGTCGTGCTTGGGGGCGCTTTTGCCTACAATAACCTCTGGGTCGAAGATAAATCTGAAGTATTGATTAGCTATGAGAAGCTTGAATCATTGAGATTTCGGCATAGATTTAAAGTCGAAGACCGGCTCTTTCCTAATGTTAGTGTATTGAACGAGACATATTCGGTGGATGACGAAAAGCTACGACAAAAAGCCGTTGTTGAAGCGTATAAGGAAATTACCGATGAAGTAGCTGTCTATGAAGAATCATTCAATGACTATAATTCTTTGAGAGATCCGGATTTTGGCAAGCTGGCTAATCAGTACTTGGTTTTCGTAAAGAGATGTTCATCTTACACCTCTGAACTAAATAATGATCTAAATAAAATGGGACCTCATGTCAGCGATATTCGTGATGCTATTAAGCAAATCGATTCTCAGGAGAGGTCATTCAATACAGCCAGTAAAGACCAACAACTTCAGTTGATTATCAAGACAAAGGCCGATTATATAGAAATAAATGAAAAATTTTCTAAAGAGAAATTCAAGACTGTGGAGGTGACGAATATTCACAAAGCTTTGCTTAAGCTACTTAATGAAAACCTTGCTGTTATTGATGATGTTATTCGTGACTTTAATGATCCAACCAAGTTTGTGTTTGTTGGAAATGCCACAAAATTTTATGGCAGTGACGACTTCAGCGCTGCCACTAAGAGTGTTGGTACACAATTAAACGACGGGGTTTGTTCGAGTAAAACTGATAATCAGATGGGTGATGTATTTGATAAATTTGAGTTCGGAAAAGACGATAAAGAAATTCTAAAAACACTTGAGGTTTTGGAATAATTAATGAATCAGTCCAATCAACCCAATCCTCAATCCTACTTTCTGTCGGCAATTGAGGAAGCCCGTAGACCGACTGATATATTGCTCTTCATGACTACATTGGCGACTCTGCTCGCGATTCTAATAGTAATATCGGTTCTTACAAGCAACTTAGTACTATGGATTACTTTAGCTGTGGTGATACTTAGTCTTGTGCTGGTGAGAATTGACCAAATATGGCTACTCAATAACGCCATTGCTCTTGATGGGAGCAACTACACCTATCTGGATGATATTATTAAGGAAGTTTGCCATAACTTGGATGTTCATAATGTGCACACATTTGCAGTTCGAGATACCAAAGATCCTGTTTTTGTGATAGGTCATTTTAAGTATTTTAGTATTGTCTTCGATGCTGAATTTATGGAAGTGCTTAGTGAGGATGAAGCACGGGCAATGTTGGTTAGAGAAATCGCTCAGGTGAAATATAAATCTGCCGAGCTGAATTCTTTCGTCCGACCACTCGCCGAGAAATTATCAATTTTGGGCCTTGGCTCATTAATAGGTTGGATGTTTGGTTTTTGGTCAAGGAAGACAGAGGAAACTGCAAATAGGCTAGCGCTATTGTATACACGTAATCCACATACTCTGATCAAAGCTTTAGTTGTTTCAAAAATGGGTAGAAAATATTCTGAGCTTCTTGATGAAAAAGGCTTACTAACTCAAAATCAATTTTCAAAAGGTCCTATGCGTTGGTTCGCAAGTACGATTTCCTACGAATCATTTATGACTGTTCAAGCTAAAGAGATCTTAGAGTATGCAATAGAACAGAATATTCCAATCTCAGAAAACGCCCGCACACTGCTTCATGGCAAATAGACAGCATGCATGCACAGTATGTAAAACATAAGCATTTACAGGGGTAATTCCTGTTCACAGAAGGTGGCTGTGGGTGTACACTCACTTGAATGGGATTTGGAACAGACAGTTTATTTAGTCTAGCCAAAAACACTGGTATGGACGGGGGGACACTAAGGACTGCTACCGGTGCTGTAGCTGGTATAGCGGCTACAGCGGGGATAGCAAAGGGTGCGGCAGTTATTGTAGATCGTGGTGAGGTAGGAATCCGCCACAGGTTTGGAAAAGAAAAGCGCTATCGATTTGGCCGACGAAAGGGACAAGTAATAACAGTTGGACCCGGCGTCCACTTCCAGGTCCCATTAATGCATTCAATCAAGAAACTTAATTCAAACGAGATCACAACTGAGCTGAAGGAAGCAACACCATTTGTTCCAAGAGCAGAGTCCGACAGAGATGGCGGGGTGGATGAGTGGATCCAAATGAAGCTCGGAGCCACTGCTTTCTGGAAACTAATTGACAATACCGAACGAGTACACAGTCCAGCTCATCCAAGAGGCAAAGAAAGGCAGTTTGTGCGCACAAGCACTATGTCACGTGCCTTAGGTAGGTTAGCTAACGGGGGGTTTGGAGAAAAGGAACTCGTAGACCAAGACCAAGACCCTCCAGCGTATAGGGCCATGTATAAAGCCAATCGGCTTCACGAAGCTGTTGCAAAAACATGTGTTAATGGATTAAGGAAAGCATGTGAATCAGTAGATTCCTTGCAGGTTAGGGATGATGAGGGAATTGTTGCATTAACAAAAGAAATAACTGCAGAAAAATTAGCCAGCTATGGAGTCGAGCTTATTACAATTGCTTTTGATGATAAGGGTCCGAGCGCGGCAGATCGGACTGGTACATTAATTGGTGTCGCAATGGAAAATGGGGAAGATGGTGTAAGCACAGAAGAAGTTGGAGCAATCGCTGGCGCAGGTATTCCAGACGCTTAATTTAATCGTGCATATCGTCCTGAACATACTCGATCCAAATACCATCGGGGTCTCTGATAAAACAAAACTGATAGTTAATATCTGCATTTGCTGGTTCAGATGCGAAACTGATTCCTTGATCCTCTAACTCTTTTCGGACGTCCTCAAGTGAATCAACCCGAATAGCAAAATGTTTCATACCTACCTCGTGGACATTGTTTCCCACTGAGGCTCGCTGTTCCGGCTGGTCGGTCAAATCATCATACCAAAATAGTTCTAGTTTAAAGTTGCCAAGCTGTAAGAGCGCAATTTTCTTTTTCTTCTCGGCTACATATCTATTTTCTAGAATCTCAAAACCAAGTTTTTGGTAAAACTCGAGTGAGTTTTCGAAATTGCTAGCTGTAACTGCTACGTGGTGAATTGAGTGCATAGATTTATAATACATTACACACAGGAATAGTGAGGTAGGGTGCTCAGTTTAGCCACGGCTCCGTCATCTCTTCTGTAAAAAAGCCTTCTGGATGTGTGGCTTCAATAAAGCCGGCTAAAGACTCGAGATACATATCGGGGCTCCAAAAAAAAGGCACTTGTATGCCGGTAAAATCTCGTCCGCCGTAGTCAACACCAATCGTGTCCAGTAAGTATAACCAAAGGGTTCGACCCTTAACAGGGGAGAAATCTTGCAGAAAAATGACTAGGTTTTGCTATGTTCTTGAATTAGATCGTTAATGTAGTCAAAAGTCTTATCATCTGATGGTATTTGCAGGGTACAAAGCGTGAAAGATTTGTCTGGGTATTTGCTTGGAAATTCTAATATTTCATCTGAGCCATCAACAAATGACTGGCAGTCTGGATTAGTTTCTTTTTCGTATTTCAGAAAATCAGTTTTATTAATGAGTTGTTTAAGTTTCTTGAGCTCTGTTGAAGTCAGCTTGGTATGTTCGTCGAATGAACCATCACCGTATAATTTATACTCTTCAGAGCAAATCTTGTTTTCTGCACAAAGACCGCCCTGGTATCTGACTATCATTAAGACATCTGAATCGGACACTTCATTATCAACTGGCTCTTCTTCGCTATCAACCTGCCCCACCTCGTTACCTTGTGGTGCTTTGACGACGTTATATATTGACAACACGGACCATCCTAATATGAGGGCAATAACAAAGGCTACAAACAGAAAGATTATATGAACAAATCCTAAGTTGTATAGTTTGGAATTTCTTTTTGCCATCACGGTTATAATAGCACTAGCACAATAGAATAACGATATTCAGAATTGAATGATTTGGCAGGCCTGCCCGCCATGCTTGGCAGATGGGGAAGACGCAGCAAAGCTCCTATGCCGTTACTCCAGTACTTGAGAATACTCACTGTACTCGTGCTTTCAAGTGATTCACTTCTTGCGAACCCTAGGGTTCGGCTTGCTGCACGAGCGACCAATTAAAAAGACAACCTATAGGCTGTCTTTTTAATTGGTACAGTACTACATACAGGGTTGTAACTCTTTTATCAGAAAAACTATAGTTTTTCGACGGTGGTAATGTAGATGGTGCCATCGGAAGTGTATTTTTGTTCCGAGTCAGCGTATTGGTCAGTGGTAAGTATTCCCGTTACTTTTACGTGTCCGTCCATTTTCGAGATTAATGAGTAGTCTTCTGTTGAATCTATTAGCCCGTAATACTTTCCGTCGTCAGTTTTTATGGCAATGGCACATTCTTCAGTCTGCGGGCCAGTAGTATCCTTATGCATAAGGCAAGTGTTGGTGCCTGTTACGGTAATTTCTGGGCCTGTGGGTCTAACACCTTTTACGTACTTATCGGGTTGGCTAGTATCGATAGACACGTTGTTGTCTTTATTGATATTGTCATAGACCTTCCAGCCCCCAAAGCCGACAGCGGCAACTACTACTAATAATATTAAAACTGCTACGACTGCAAAGCCGTGTTGCTTTTTTTTCATCTTATTCCTTATTTAGATTATTCAAGGTCAACTATATTCCTTATTAGAAAAATAACAATAAACATTAGCGAAATGGTACCCCGGGAGGTAAGACGCAGCGAAGCTGCTATTCCGTCAGTCCGAGTCTCGCAAGTAAACTTGCTCGATTCTCCTTCCTTGCGAACCTTGGGGTTCGGCTCGCTGCGCGAGCGACCAATTAAAAAACCAACCTAAAGGCTGGTTTTTTTAATTGGTACCCCGGGAGGGAATCGAACCCCCGACCTGTGGGATAGAAGCCCATTGCTCTAATCCGCTGAGCTACCGGGGCGTACCAAATGACATTATAGCTTATTCCCATGCACCACTTATTAATTTTTCTTTTTTAATCCGTGTCCAACCTTTTAATTGTATTTCTCGTTTTCTTGCTAAAGATTTACTCGGGAAAGGTTTTGAAATATAGACAAGTGTAAACAGTCCTTGATCTTTTGCCATCTTTGAACCGTCCCCTGAGTTATGTTTAATTACCCTCTCTTCGGGATTAGGAGATATACCTACATAGTAATGAGCGGATTGGCTGATACACATGTAAACATACCAGATTATTTGGGGCTCTTCGACGCGCTTTGCTTGCTCAGAGTCATTCGACTCTTCTTTCATGCTTAATTTTTCCTCGATCAGATTAAATATCATAATCACAGTAAGAATGGTTTACCATGAGCAAACGAAGTGAGTCGAATGGTGCGGGTGGGGGGAATCGAACCCCCATTTCCAGCTTGGAAGGCTGGCATACTAGCCGTTGTACTACACCCGCATTTTGATTTGGGAACCGGAAGGTTGCTTCGCAACTGTCGTTACTCTTTCGGACAAGAAGACTAGTTTTCTTGTCGCTCACTCGAGCACTATAACGAACCGGTGTCACCTGCTTGGAAGGCAGGTATATTAGCCGCTATACGAATCCCGCACAATACTAGATAAGTATAGCAAATCATGATGAATATATTATTGTGATTAAACCAATAGTGCTTAAGCTCACTTGCAAAGACATGAACAGAGGTGGTATGTTTAGTGTGGTTCAACCAAAATCAAATATGAAAAAAAGAAAAACATTATTAGCGAGTATGATCGTAATGCTGTTTGCGGTTTTTGCTGCAATTTCTGGTATCAGTAAGCTTCCAACACCCGAGCCAAATCTTCCCAGGCCTAAATCAGTCGCCATAAACGAGCAGAGTGAATCAATTCTTTCAGAGGACAACTCAATATCCCAAGGCAAGGCTAATAACAATACATCTGATTCAGTAGCGGTGCCGACAGCAACTGATGGGGCGATAATTAGCGACGACCAACAAAGAGTAATTAGTGCCAAAGGTATCTCGTATCCTCTCAGGTCATACGAAGCTCTGAGCATTCCAAACGATCCAAACGCTAATCAATGGTGGGTGCAGAATATTGATTTAGATGAAGCATGGGATATTCCTGAAGGCAATAATCCAACTACTATCGCCATTATCGATACTGGCTTTGCCCTAAAGCATCAAGAGTTTACTGGCAGGTGGTATCAAAACAACGGTGAAAAGGGAGCAACGGTTAACGAATCTGCAAGTGATCTAAACTGTACTGATCAATCCATTGCTTTGACAAAAGCTTGTAATAACATCGACGACGATAGTGACGGTATCAATGATAACGAAAGTGGGGCCACCAGTAACCAGAATGTTTCTTTTTTGAATTGTACAGACAGCAACCAGTCATTGGACAAATCTTGTAACAGAATCGATGATGACAATAATGGCTATATTGACGATTTAACGGGCTGGGATTTTATCAATGGTGATTCTAGCGTACAGGCAGGAGAAACAAATCCGAATGAATCTAATGCCAGCCATGGTAGCTATGTTGCTGGAGTGGCCGCTGCTAACAGCAATAATAATGTTGGGCTTGCTGGTGTTAGTTCAAATTCGACAATTTTACCAATTCAAGCATTAGCCGATACAGGCAGTGGGCATACTCTGAGTGTTGCACGTTCGGTTGATTACGCGGCTGATAAAGGAGCAGATGTAATCAGCCTTAGCCTGGGTACAGATCTGAGTGACGCCTATCTTCAAGATTCAATTCTAAATGCCATCAGTAAGGGCAGTGTAGTCGTTGCTGCAAGCGGCAATAATGGCTGTAACTGTGTATCATATCCAGCAAACTACGAGGAAGTTGTTGCCGTCGGCGCCAGTAATTCAAGTAATAACCCGTACTCATTCAGTAACTACGGCGCTAATCTGGATGTGCTCGCACCTGGTGCTGGGTTCTACACAACGAAATGGTCAGTCGCTAACCAAACTAGTGATTACGCTTCTAATATTGCCGGTACTTCGCTGGCCACGCCTGTTGTAAGTGGCCTGCTAGCAAGGATGCGTTCCTACGCACCAAACGCATCAACCACTGAATTAATAGCCGCCATGACAGAGAATACGCTTCGCACCGGTTTGACCACTGCACATGCAGACACACGTGGATTCGGTATTGTGAAAGCATATTCTAGCGTTGCGCGACTACTCAACCACTACACACCACCAGTTACTTATGAATTTAGCCCAGTGAGTAGTGGAGAAACTCTCGGCATCGAGACAACAAAAGATGGGCACAAAGTTAGAACCTATGACTGTGGTACTTATGGTGAATTTGGTACTTCACCCCTGTATCAAATTACATCGTCAGATACAAAATACTTTACGAGTAGCTATGCCGAAAGGGCGGCTTCGCATAATACAGGATCGTCATCACAATTTCTTGCAAGGGTGTGCATTTTGCAAACACACGACCGTCCGCAACTCCTACGAATCATTAATCCGCTGATTGAGTTCAGAAACATCTTGCAATAACTTTAGTTTATCCACAGCTTTTCTATAGCCATTAGATATACCAAATAATGATTACTTTACAGATGCAAATATATTATACCAAGACTTTGACGCATAAATTCTTATGTACTATTGCATAACAGAAGCTTGCCATAAAATTAAGTAATCAGTCTATAATAAAATTACTTAAAAGGAGAGAGCTGTTATGGACATAGCAAATATTAAAGTTAGCAAATTGCTAGCGGAATTTGTCGGGGCTTTTGCTCTTACATTTGCTGTACTAGCAAGTATTAATGGGGTTCTTGCTGGCGCAGTAGCGACGCCTGTATTGGCTGGTATCGTGCTCGCCCTGTTCGTACTAAGTGTAGGTGCAATTTCGGGTTCACATATCAATCCAGCTGTTACGGTTGGGATGTTTTCCGTTAGGCAAATCGACTGGGTACATGCCATTGGATATATCGCAGCTCAATTGCTTGGCGCATTAGCAGCAGTCGGTGTCATGAACGGCTTTCTCGACAAGGAAGTTATCCAATTAGTCGCTAAAGATGATTGGGACAGCAAAGTAATGCTAGCAGAAGCACTTGGTGCTGGCTTCTTCGTTTTTGGAGTCGCTGCAACGGTACATCGTAAATTTGATGGACTCGCTGGTGCTGTTTTGGCAGGCGGTTCGTTGTTCCTCGGTATTGTCTTTGCGTCAGCAGCAGGTAGTCTGGGTGTACTAAATCCAGCAGTCGCACTTGGACTTGATGTATTCAATTGGACATACATTGTTGGACCAATTGTCGGTGCAGTTGTTGGGGCAAATGTCTATGCATTGCTGATGACTAGCAAAGGCCAACTCTAGACGGTCCTTTCACTCCCCTGATTAAAGAGCCAGGATTAGTCGCCTGGCTCTTTAAATTTAAGAGAAAATAGTTGCCCAGAAATCCCAGAATATATACAAAATAGTGCTTGCTATCAGCAAATACCAAATTATAACAACTTTTAACCCATGACTATTGAGCCATGAACCAATCTCTTTGCTTCTGTTAAAAACGATGTTCTTGCTAGTTAAGTTATGTGCAGTAACATAAACAAATAATGGAATCATTGCCGACCAAACAACCATACAGTACAGACAGAGTGAGCGGATTTCAAAGAATGTTTCAGACATCAACCAAGTAGCCAAACCAATGCCGAACAGTACGCCAACTTGCAGTCCCTGCCAAAACCAAGGCTTGAATTTGGCTCCAGCAAGTATCGCAAACCCAATTGTGATAACAACAGCAAATGTCGTAATTCCGATCAATGGATTCGGAAATCCAAATGCGTTCGACTCAGGCGATAGGATAACATTACTGCATGAGAATAGGGGATTGATGCTACAACTAGGCACGTAGTTAGGGTTTTTGATTAGCTCCATCTTCTCGAGCATCAAAATGAAAGAAGCAATGAAACCAACCGCTCCTAAGCCAATCAGTTTAGTTGAAATATTACTAAGTTTTAGATTCATCACTACTCCTTAATCCTTTAATGACAATATACAGAGAAAGCACGAACCCAGTTATGATACATATCGAACTTATTGCTGGTGCTTGCTGGTAAAGCATTATTCCGCCAAATAGCAATAATAACTGTGTTATTAACGAAGCTGTAGTTAGGGATCCTTTACTGATGAAGTAGGCAATACTCAAGATTATTACTGACAATATAATTACTAACAATGCAGAGTACCAAGATCCAAAAAATATATGTTTCAAAGATTCATCTTCATTAACATGTTCAATTCCTGAATGTGCAATAAACCAGATATTTTCCATATCTCTATTATGCCTCATTAATAAGGTATTTTCCTGTATTATGATGTCAATAACAGCGGGGCAGTCAAATGAACTCAGCTACGAGAAATGTTCAAAATACCTATCTTATGCTATTGCTGACTTCTACCTTGGCTACTTCGTTTATTTGGGGCATAAATACATTGTTTTTGCTCGATGCGGGATTATCGAATCTAGAGGCATTCGCCGCCAATGCTTTCTTCACGGTTGGCATGGTTCTTTTCGAAGTCCCGACTGGGGTAATTGCTGATACATGGGGACGACGAGCTTCATATTTATTGGGTGCCTCGACACTACTTATTTCAACTCTGTTGTATTTGTTAATGTGGCAAATGCAGGCTGATTTTTGGCAGTGGGCAATTGCATCGATGCTTCTTGGACTAGGATTCACCTTCTTTTCTGGGGCAGTTGAAGCCTGGCTGGTAGATGCTTTGCATTTTACTAAATTCGATGGAGAGCTGGAATCTGTGTTTTCTAAGGGTCAGATTGTTAGCGGCATAGCTATGCTCGGCGGGTCAATCGCAGGGGGATTTATCGCTCAGAATACTAATCTCGGAGTTCCGTTTATTCTTCGTGTTGTAATGCTCGGTCTAACATTTGTTGTGGCATTTGTGCTTATGAAAGATCTTGGGTTTACACCAGTAAAAGGCGAAAGACCAATCAAAGAAGTTAAGAAGGTATTGCATGCTTCAATAAAGCATGGACTCAAGAATCCACCTGTCAGGTGGCTAATGCTTGCCGCTCCGTTCACTTCTGGCGTTGGAATATATGTTTTCTATGCTATGCAACCATACTTGCTAGAATTGTACGGAGATCCAAAGGCCTACGGAGTTGCAGGGCTGGCAGCCGCTGTCGTGGCAAGCTCGCAGATTATAGGTGGGTTGTTGGTACCTTTTATTCGCAGACAGTTCTCTAAAAGGACCACTATTCTGCTAATGAGTATCATTGTCACAATATTTGCGCTGATTGTTTTCAGTTTGACCTCATCATTTATTCTCGCCGTAATCACGCTTGTTATATGGGGCATAGTTTCGGCGTCTAGCATGCCGGTCAGACAAGCCTTTATCAATGGCCTCATCCCGTCCAAACAACGAGCAACGGTCTTATCTTTCGACTCACTAATGGGTTCGAGCGGCGGAGTCGTTACCCAGCCGATCCTAGGAAGGGCAGCTGATATATACAGTTATTCATCGTCATTCATATTGGCAGGAATTATCCAGTTAATGGCACTGCCCTTTGTGTTTCTAGCAAGGCGGGAACACACTGTCTCTGATGATATGAAATAAAGTATACCTCGGCCTTGGTATAATCGCATTTGTCTTGTTGTTCAACGAGGTAATTATTGACAAATACCATACTGAAATCCAGAAACTTATTAACAAATTCGACAAGAAATAAAAATAGTTCACCATGAGTGAACTATAGTATGGGGCGAGTGATGGGATTTGAACCCACGGCCTTCGGAACCACAACCCGACGCTCTAACCAGCTGAGCTACACCCGCCAAATTACATCTGTTACGATATCATTATTTACGTGCCAATACTAGTGGTTCGTAATTGTGAGAAGATAATATCTTCATACGGCTTTAGGCCACAGTCCACGATTCCCGATTTCATAGCTGAAAGATATGATTCACCTGGATTTTCGAGCGGTTCCTTTATCTGGGAATGATATATACCCGCCTCAACCTTATTACCAGTGCGGGTTATTACGTGCGATGTGAAACGTATATATTCCTGTTCTACACTCGGCACTTGGTCGGCTTCAATGCTATCAAGCATGAACTGATCCGCTTCACTCAGTGAATAGAGCGCACCCCACACAACAGCATTATCATGAGCCACTATGTTAGCTCCGGCTGAATTCCACCGTTCTGAAAAGCCACAAAAAATTAGTTTATAACCATCTAGTCTCGCAATATCAATATAGACACTGCTTGGGCAGCGTCGTTCCATTTGAGCATGTGATAGGTTTGATCCGTATGCAAAGTAATACATT
>WPCK01186056.1_pt1 | contig 32503 bp, 23 predicted proteins | sample 5399851 | NCBI WGS metagenome assembly WPCK01 (sample SAMN12869471, study PRJNA574797) | sludge metagenome | isolation source: wastewater treatment of pH11 | place: China:Beijing | collected 2019-05-20 | reverse complement strand
CGGTTGTGGCAGGTCGGGCATGGCAAACCGCACCGTTATCCGCAGCAGATTCCATTCGTGTCTGACAAGGGCTATGTCCTTGCTGTGGAAAAGGAGTCTTTGACGGAGTCCCGATTTCCCTGGAATCGGCCTTGCCCACATTTGCCGGTATGGGATTCAACCCTTTTGTTATTGATTTCCTGCCTGGAATAATTTTGAAGATGTCTTCGATAGCCGCAACCACAAAGGAAAAACTGAAAGACAGCTCTGCGGTTTCCGTTCGGAGAGTGCTCATTCCCTACCTGGTCGGCATTGTGGCACAGCTGCCGTTGTTGTTGATCTATTTTTCCGGTTTGTGGGAGCGTCCGCACTACCAGTTTTTTCCGTTTGCCCTGCTCATTGTGGGAGTGTTTGCCTGGCTTCGCTGGCCCAAGGGCCAGCTCGATCCGTTTTTTGCCAGTTCGTTCAGCAATTTCCTGTTCTGGACCGCCGTTGGATTCGGTTTGCTGGGGACGATTTTTGTGGAAGGCTGGTTCACCGGCTGGTTCACGGCGGTCAGTGTTGTGCTGTTGTTGACCAGTTTGTTTGCCAGAACGAGGGATTCCGAGTATCCGTCGCGGTCGTTGCTGGTGGTGTCGTTGCCGTTGTTCTCGGTGATCATGCTTCCGAACAATTATGACTTTCGCCTGATCACGTGGTTGCAGATTATCAGTGCCCGATTGAGCAGTGGCTGGCTTGATTTGATTGGCTTCCGGCATTTTTCGCCGGGGACGACATTGAACTTCCCCGATCAGGCCTATGAAGTCGAGCGCGCCTGCAGCGGCGTCCAGTCGTTCTTCACATTGTTGTTCTGCGCCACGTTCATCATTGTGACGCTGCGCCGCGGTTTCTTTCGCGGCCTGTTTTTGATGATTTCGGCGGTCATCTGGGCCATCCTCATGAACAGCGTGCGGATCATGCTGATTCCGGTGGCATGGGAATGGTTCGGGCTGGACCTGAAAAGTGGCATCATGCACGAGATTCTCGGTTATCTCGTGATGCTTTTTGCCTGTCTGATGCTGCTGAGCACGGACCAGTTGATTGAGTACCTTTTTGGCAACCGCGACGCCGAAGTCATTGAAGGCCGCCGGCCGCTGTTCTCTTTTCGCCGCTCTGCCGCTGCCACGCAGGAGGTCATCCGCCAGCCCATGTTGCCAAAGCACGTGGTCGGCCTGATGACGGGCGCTGCCCTGCTTGCCCTGTTTGGTGTGGTACAGCTGTTTGATGTCGTACGCTCCCTGAACAATCGCCAGTATGCTGTCCGGTTTTTTGACACCAGCCAGATCGTCGAGGTCGCGGGCGACGCCTTGCCCGATACCCTGACATCCACTGCGGGAACCAGGACGCCGGAGTGGACGAAGCGGAAATATGAAAGGGTCGACCGGAGCCGGGGAAGTGACCTGGGACAAAGATCCGACAACTGGGTGTACCTGATCGAACAGGAGATGCTTCCGGCTCACATTTCGCTTGATCAGCCGTTTCCCGGCTGGCATGAGCTGATTACCTGTTACCAGAACAATGGCTGGGTGATCGACATTCCCCGGCGTCGTGGCAGCGAATCCATTCAGCTGGAAAATGGCGAGACGATTGAATGGACGTACGTGGAAGTCGGGCTTAGACATTCGGAAACCAGTCAACGGGGGTGGTTGATGTTCGGTTTCTGTGACGAGAACGGCATACCTTTTGACGCGCCGGTTGAGTGGGACGACATTCGTTATTTGTTTGAAGGCGTGCGAAACCGCTTGTCCAGCCGCATCCGATCCAACTTGTTCCGCGGCCAGTCCTACCAGATCCAGGTCTTTGTTGTATCGGCCAAGGATTTTACGGATCCATTGAAAGAGGACATGCGCAGCCAGTTTTTTGAGGCCAGAAAGAAGTTGCGGGCAGCGATTGTCGACAGCGCCCGCTCCGAGTAGTCACGCCCCGGTGTTTCCTGATTTTTTGAAGTATCCTGGCCACGTCGCCGGAGCCTGACCGGAAAATGAGCAGTATTGCAGTAACGGCAAATCCGGCGACGGTGGACGATCGGGCGGTCGCGAGATCGGTACTTGTCCCGTCGGTCATTCTCATCGGCTCACAGCTTCCGCTGACCTTTGTCTACCTGCTGAACCTGTATCGCGATCGCGAACATTATGTTTTCTTTCCGGTAATGCTGCTGGCGATTGCATTTCTTGTGGCCATGCGCTGGCCGCGGGGAGACCAGAAGACATTCTTTCCCGGAAGATTGTCGATGGTCCTGTTGTGGTCGGGTCTTGCGTCGGCGACTATAGCGACGATGCTTCTTTCGCCATGGTTTGGCTTTCTGGCGTTCGTACTCTTTGCAAGTTCACTGCTGGCCCGGACCAACGACCGATACCGATTTGGCTCCCTGGCATCCCTCTCATTGCCGCTGTTTGTCCTTGTTCAGCCCCCGGCGGAAATCGATTTCGAAGCCGTGCAGGGCGACATCATCCTGATGTCCTGGATCAATGACTGGGCAACCTTGATTGCATCCAACCTGGTCGACCTGATTGGCGCCGTTCTGAATTTCGTCAATATCAACCTGGTTTCCGGCTCAAAAATGGCGGTCCCTGGAGGTTCAGTCGATACGATTGATGTCGGGATTCGCGGCGCATCGGTGTTTACTCTTTTGATGGCGGTTGGCTTCTACCTTGCCGTTCGGCGACGCCCCTTGCTTCGGGGAATCATGTTGCTGGCCATCTGTGTTTTTTGGGCCATCGTGGGCGAGGCCTTCCATGTCGTGGTCTGTGTGATTGGAGCTTCTTCCTTCGAAATGGACTGGCTGAACGGACATGAGCCTGGCTGGCTCCGCTTTGCGAGCCTGCTGTTTTCGCTGGTGATGACCCTGTTGTCCGACAGTATCCTGGGCTTTATCTGCGGACCGGTGGAAACGACAACGATCGATGAGGACAATCGTGTCCAGTACTGGATGATTCTCACCTGGAACAAGGCGGTTGCCGGGATTGAGTCTCCGATCATCGACCGAAACGTCCGTCGGGAAGTTGCCTGGCTGGATTGGCGGACATCGATGCCGGGTCCGGGCACGGTCCGCATCCTGTGGATTGCGGCGGTTGTCAGCCTGGTATTTTCGGCCTTTCAGGTCATCGAACTCGGACGGGCGAGCACTCTTGCGGGCGGGCACGCCTTTGCGGACCAGAACAAGGGCTGGATCAGAACATCCGCTTCAATTCTGCCAGAGAAAATCGGAAACGCCACACGCATCGAAGCCACGGCCATCGAGCCGCAGCGAACCACGGCCTGGCGGCGATTCGAAAACCGCTTTGTCTACGTTTTTGCTGATGCACTGGAAGTCCGATACGAGATCGCAGTGTCGCAGATCTGGCCTGGCTGGCACGACACGATTCGCGATCACATGTGCAAGGAATGGGTTCCCGCCGACGTTGAAAGTCGCTATGGCCAAAGGGTTTCTGTTCCCGCACTGAACGAGTTCCCCTCGTACGAAGCCCGATTCAAAAACCTGATTGCCGAAGAGAATCTCCTGTTTTTCTGCCAGATCGATGCCTTCGGCGAGCCCCTGGAATGCCCGCTGACCTGGTCCAGCCCTCTCGACTTCCTGCGGCGGGCCGGCAATCGTGTGGCTTATCGAATACGGCCGCGAATTTTTGTTCCCGGCTCACTGGAGATTTCGGTATCTGTAACTTCTGTTGGTCCGGTGCCGGACGAGTTGCGCGAACGGGCTCTGGAACTGTTCATTGCCGCAGTGCAAAATGTTCAAACGAGTATTGCCAATGGTGAACTTCCGAGGGCTGCCGATGAAGCGCCGGTTGCGCCGGTCGATGATCCTGGCACCAGCGACGTGCCGAAATGATCGTTGAAAAGTCTTTTGCCAGAGCCGGCTTGCTTGGCAATCCGTCAGACGGTTTTGGCGGCAAGGTGATCGCTTTTACCATCGGCGACTTTCATGCCGAGGTTTCTGTCGCTCCGTCGGAAAAGATGGTCTTTGTTCCCGGTCGCGACGATGCCGATGAGTACGACTCACCGGTTCATTTCAGGGAATCGGCCGCGCGTTATGGAATCTACGGCGGAATCCGGCTGTTAAAGGCGGCGGTGCACCAGTTGCTTGGCTACTGCCATACACAGGGGAAAATGCCGGGGGAGAATTTCTCGATTCTGTGGAAATCGAACATCCCGCGAGGCGTGGGGCTGGCGGGTTCAAGCGCCATCGTCACCGCAGCTCTCAAAGCGCTGGTCAAGTTCTGGAATCTGCCGATTGCCCCGGAAAGGCTTGCGGCAATGGCCCTGCGTGCGGAGACAGAAACGCTGGGTATTCCGGCCGGCCCCCAGGATCGCGTGATCCAAATGCTGGGCGGCGTGGTTTATATGGACTTCTCGCCCGAAGCCATCCGGGTTGAGGATGGCCTGACGACCGGGCGTTACGAGTCGCTGCCGGCAAAGGGCCCGGCGCCCATCTATGTCTCCTGGTCTCCCGGTGCCGCCGAGCCGACCGAAGTGTTCCACAACAACCTCGGTGCCCGTTTCCGCGCGGGTGACAGGGGAGTTGTCGAGGCGATGGGGAACTTTGCCAGACTGGCGTGTGAGGGGCGCGAAGCCTGGCTCGCTGGAGATGGGCCGTCGCTGAGTCGATTGATCGATGCCAATTTCGATCTGCGCCGTTCGCTGGTTTCATTGCCAGACTGGCAAGTCCGCATGGTCGAGACGGCCAGATCGACGGGAGCGTCCGCAAAATTCTGCGGGTCCGGCGGAGCAATTGTCGGAACCTTCAAGAATGAAGATCACTTTGCTCGCCTGTCAGCGGCGCTGGCGGATATCGGCTGCCAGACGATCATTCCGCGGATGGGTTGATGTCGGTACCCCAGCCTCCGCCGCCGGGAGTTTCCAGTCGCAGGGCATCGCCGGGGTTCATCTGCACTTCGCATTGCCAGTCGAGCCGGATTTGCGAACCGTCGGCGCGAACCAGCCAGTTCTCACCGGATTTCCCGCTTTCGCCCCCTTCCAGCCCGTAAGGACGAGTGATGCGCCGACCCGTGAGAAGAGAGAGCGTCAACGGCTCGCGGAATTCTATATGCCGCACCATACCGTCGCCGCCGCGGTGCAAGCCCACACCACCACTCTCCTTGCGGATCGAGCATTCCCGCAAGATCAGCGGATAGCGATTTTCCAGGATCTCCGGGTCGGTCAACCGTGTGTTCGACATGTGGCAATGAACTGCGGAAGCTCCGGGTCCATCGGCCGTCGCGCCGCATCCCCCACCGACGGTCTCATAATATCCCCACTTCGAATTTCCTGTCAGCCAGTTGTTCATCGTCCCCTGACTTGCGGCAGCCTTCCCCATCGCGCCGAGCAAGACATCGACAACACGTTGTGAGGTCTCGACGTTTCCCCCCACGACCGGGGGACTCATTGACAACGGCGTCGCCGCGCGCGGATTGAGAAAACAGTCTGGCACGATGATCCGGATCGGCCTGAGCATGCCTTCGTTGAGTGGAATGTCGGCATTCACAAGTGTCCGCAGGACGTACAAAACGGCCGAAGAGACGATGGCCGGATTGGCATTCAGGTTATTGGCATGTACTGGATCCGTGCCGGTGAAATCGAGAGTCATTTCACCGGTGCCGGTCGTGATTGACAGCCGGATCATCTGGCCGCTGTCCATTTGGTCTTCGAAACGACAGGTTTCCGGAGTGACTTGCTCCAGGAATCGCCGGACCTGATTTTCGGCCGCTTGCTGAATGCGTTCCATATAAGCGGATACCACCGGCCAGGTATACTTGCCGATCAACTCGTGCAAGGCTGCTTCGCCGCAGCGGTTGGCAGCGACCTGCGCTTCGATGTCGCGAATGTTTTCCGCCGGATTGCGCGAGGGACAGGGGCTCTCCTCAAACAACTTCTGAAGCTCGTCGAATCGGGCCACGCGATTCCGGACAAGCCGGAAATTGTCGATTAACACCCCTTCTTCGCCCAGTGTCCGCGCACCGGCCGGCATCGAACCCGGCGCTGTTCCGCCAATCTCGGCATGGTGCGCGCGACTTGCGACCCAAAAGATCAGTTCGTTTCCTGCGGGCGCAAAGACAGGAGTCAATACCGTGACATCCGGCAAATGGGACCCGCCGGCATACGGGTTATTGGTCACAAATACATCACCCGGCGAGATCTGCGGATTTCGCGCGATCGTTGAGCGGACCGATTCGCTCATCGCTCCCAAATGGACCGGGATGTGAGGCGCGTTGACGACGAGGCTTCCGGTTCGGGTAAAGAGCGCACAACTGAAATCCAGTCGCTCCTTGACGTTGACGCTGCTTGCGGTCCGGCGCAACATGTTTCCCATGCGCGTTGCAACCGAGACAAACAGCTGGTTGAAAATCTCAAGCATGACCGGATTGGATTCGGCATTCTTGCCCGCCGGACTGTTATCGGCCTGGCCAGTGAGCCCGGTACTCTCGTGCTCAAGGATCAGGCAACGATCGGCCCGAACACGGCATTTCCAGTCTTTCGCGACGACGGTCGTTGTCATTGCGTCAGCAATAATCGCCGGCCCTTCAACCGAATCACCTGCCTTAAGTCCCGAAAGCGGCATGGCCCTGAATGCCCCCGGCAATGAACCTTGCATCTCCGATGCGCGCTCAGTCTCGACTTTCGTCCTGGACGACACATTCAGGCCTTCCGAACGTGGTGGCGTTTCGTCGATCGAAGCCGCGTTCTCCAGTTCGACTCCTGGTACGGTCGCCACGAGCCTGGCTGAGACGACTTCGATCGGACGATTCTGCAGGTAACCATATCGCATCTCGTGGATGGCCTCGAAACGGGATTTCAAATCGGCGCCCTTCAGGTACTGGACCTTTTCCGATGAAACGGTTCCCAGGTAACGAAGCTCCAGATCCTGCCGGATTCGGACCTTTTCTGCGAGGTAGCCGGGAATGTCGTTGGCAAGTTCACACCTGGCTCCCTGTTCCATGTCTTCGAACAGAACGGCCAGATCATTTCCGGTGACATCGTTCAGCAGGCGCAGGACCGATCGAACCTGATGGCTCGCCTGATCGGCCATATGAATTCCCGCAGCGCTCAGCACACTGGCCAACGGATGGACAATGACAGTCTTCATTCCGAGCATCGAGGCCAGCTCGCAGCCATGTTGCGCTGCGGCGCCGCCGAAGGCAACCAGCGGGTAGGTCGCAGGATCGTAACCTCGTGCCACCGAGATCGCGCGGATCGCTTCCGCCATATGGTGGTTGGCTATTTGCAGGCAACCTTCGGCAATCTGCGCGACGCTCCAGTCAAATCCGGAAGCGGCAACCTCGCGGCAAAGTTCCACAGCCCGATTCCGCGCCGCTTCCATATTGAGAGGAAACGGAAAATCCTCAGCGCGAATTCTCCCTAGTAGCAGGTTTGCATCGGTTACCGTGAACGGCCCGCCAAGACCGTAGCAGGCCGGACCCGGTTCGGCACCGGCGCTTTCCGGACCAACGATCAGCCGGGAACCGTCAAACCGGCAAATGGAGCCCCCTCCGGCAGCCACGGTTTCTATCGCCAGTACCGGCATCAGCACGCGGACTCCTCCCTTTCGCGATTCGAATTCTGTTTCAAATTCTCCATCAAATCGCGAAACGTCCGTGCTCGTTCCCCCCATGTCCAGCCCGATAGCCCGATCAAAACCCGCTTGCCGCGCCGCCCACGCGGCCCCGACGACTCCTCCCGCCGGCCCCGACAGCAGGCTGTCCTTGCCGGAAAATCTCTGACGATCGACCAGCGCGCCGGATGAAGTCATCGTTCGAAGATGACTGCCGGACCCCATTCGGCTCGCGATGTCATCGAGCCAGGAGCGGAGGACCGGATTCAGGTAAGCGTCCAGCACGACTGTCTCGGCCCGATCGAGAAAGCGGACCAGCGGAGCCACTTCCGAGGAAACACAGACTTCTGTAAAACCTGCCTGACGGGCAAGCTCTCCCAGCATCTGTTCGTGTTCCGGGAAGCGGTATCCATGCATCAGGCAAATGGCGATGGATTCCGCTCCAAGTTCCCGAATTCGACGCAGCCCCTCCAACACCTCCGCGGCGTCAGGCCTCGCCTCGATCGTTCCGTCGGCAAGCACGCGTTCACTGACTTCCAAACCCAGATTTGTCAAAGGGGGCTGTTTGCGAACGGTCAATGCAAAAAGTTCCGGTCGCGTCTGATCGCCGATCCTGAGGATATCGCCAAAACCCGCTGTCGTGAGAAAAGCGACCCGGGCTCCCTTTCCTGTCAACAGTGCATTGGTGCCGCGCGTGGTTCCAAGCTGAAGGGAACAGCGGGGGAGGGGATTGGCGACAGGAATTCCCATCATCAGATGCGTTCCCAAAACAGGGGACGGCATTCCGCAATCGAGCCGGTAATTGCCACAGATTCCCGCAATCGTTTTCGGAGGCGGGCTGGCAAGGCGAAAGGATCCCGTATTTCCGTCGAAGCCGACGACTGCGATGGGCTCCGATGAAGGGCCGGATAACGAATCAAGAATCACTCTCGCGCCAATCCAGAATCCGTCGGCTTCCCGGCGACTTTCATCCACGAAAGTGTCTTCACTTGTCCAGCGAGTGATTCCTCCCCTTGCCGATCCGGAACTGGGAATCTTCAAGAGATGCCGGGACCCATCGGGCGCGATACCGACACAATCCGTAAACGTTCCTCCAACATCAACCGAAATCCTCCAGCCCTGCGAATTCCGGTTCATGGTGCACAAAGACTGTTGGTAACAAACGCCGGCTCCCTGCCGAAAACCCAGTCGCGAATGACAAAGTCAATCCAGCGGAATCCCCGTTTGGCACCTCTGAATGACAGGTATCCGAGATGTCCGCCGCCCGATGTCTGCAGGACCCTTACTCCGGGACCCAGCGGAAAGCCGGTGACATGCCGGATGGGAATCACAGGATCGTCGGTATCACAGAGAATGGTTGTGGGAGTATCGATTCGCCACAGGTCACTCGCCGAACTCGATCGCAAATAATAATCCTGAACGCTGGAGAAACCGCCCAACGGCGCAGTGAATTCGGCGTCGAATTTTTCCAGGGTCCGCGGGACCGGATTGACACCGGTATCGGTCATATCCGGCCTCAAACGACGCCTTTCGATCAAGCGGCGTCTGAGCGTTCGGGCAAAGAACAGGTCGTAGAACCGCCCCGCGCCCTTTTTGAGGGCTTTCGAAGTGGCAACCAGGTCCACCGGGGGAGCGATTGCCATTAGTTGTGAGACGCGAGGGTGCCGTCCGTCTTTCCGGGCGGCCAGCCATTTAAGGGCCAGATTTGCTCCGAGGGAAAATCCCACGATGGACAGCGGCGGACTCTCCTCCCGCCGATCCTCTTTCTCTTTTGCATCGCGCGCACAGAACCAGTCGACGACCGCTTGCAGGTCTTCGATGCGGCCAGCGTGTGTGTGATGCCTGGCCAGGGCAACCCCCGCACCGCAACCTCGCATATCCAGTCGCCAGACACGGCAACCGGATTCGACAAGCAGCCTGGCGGCCCGCACCATATACGGGCTGGCGTAGCTTCCGCCGACACCATGCAACATCAGCACATCGTGAACCGGACGAACCAATGACGGGGGACACGTCTCATGCAAAACCAGCTGGTCGCCGAGCGTTGTATCAATCAGGTTCCGGACGGTCTGCCCCGGCTCCGGTCCGGCGGGAATGAAGTTGCCGACGATAGTCTGCAAATGGCCGCCGCGGAGGACTTGTGAGCCTCGAAATTCCGGATAATCGGTTCCCATCCGAATCAGTGTATGAAGCCTCTGGATTTGAGCATTTGTATCACTTGCTCAATACATTCTGCCGGTGCAAGGCGGTCCGTTTCAAGTACCAGGTCAGGCGAGACCGGCGCTTCATAGCGAAGCGTTGCCGATTCGGGATTTTCCCCATCCTTTTCGTTGCGGGCCGAACAAACATCCGCCGGAGCATTCAGGTGGACGCACAGGAAACGCGTTCTTCCCACAACGCCGGCCGCACGCTGGCGGACCTCTTCTTCCGGTGCAACGAGGGCAATCAAAGTCACCAGGCCGGCATTGTTGAAAAGTCGGGCGATTTCCGCGCATCGACGAACATTTTCCGACCGGTCTTCGGGAGAGAAACCGAGGTCGCGACTGATTCCCATGCGCAAGTTCTGGCCGTCGAGCACCACACAGCTTCTGCCCAGCTCAAAAAGGGCCCGTTCAACACCATAAGCCGTGGTCGACTTTCCGGCCCCCGGCAATCCGGTGAACAACACGGTCACCGGGGTTTGGCCAAAGCGCTTGGCCCGCTCGTCGGAGGATACCTTGCTGTCATGCCCGACCAGCGACTGGCTTTGAGGCGCTTCGTCCCATCGATCGCGGCGGTCGTCGCTCGATTGCTGATCGACCAGCATGCCGGCGCCCACGGTCTCATTGGTGATCCGGTCAATCACGATAAATGAACCGGTGGCCCGGTTGCGGTGATAGCGATCGAATGCGATCGGTTCGACCAGTGAAATGGTGATGCGCCCGATTTCGTTGAGTTCGAGTGCGGGAGCGTCCACGCGGTGCAGAGTGTTGACATCAATCTGGTAGCGAAGGCTCGCGATGGTGCCCGGTACCGTGCGCGTCGTCTGCTTGAAGAGATATTGCTTGCCGGGAACCATGGGACGCTCCGACATCCAGACGATATTGGCCTCGAGCCGGCTTTCCAGTCGCGGAACGTTTCCTGGCCGAACGATCATGTTGCCGCGGCTGATGTCGATTTCGTCTTCGAGCGTAAGAGTGACACTCATCGGCGCGAACGCTTCCTGCAAGACCCCGTCGGCAGTGACGATCTCGCGAATGCGGCTGGTCTTGCGCGACGGCAAGGCAACAATCTCATCGCCGGCGCGGACGACACCGGAGCTGATGGTTCCCGCGAATCCGCGGAAATCGAGATTGGGGCGGAGCACAACCTGCACCGGAAAACGAAAGTCCTGCAGGTTGCGGTCGGAGCCGATATAAACGGTCTCCAGGAAGTTCATCAACGTGGCCCCGTTGTACCAGGGCATATTGGCACTCCGTTCAACCAGATTGTCACCCAGAAGGGCACTGATCGGGATGAAGTGCAAGTCGGGAATGTCGAGCCGCGATGAGAATGCGCGGTAATCATCGCGAATACGTGCAAAGACCTCCTCCGAGAAACCCACCAGGTCCATCTTGTTGATCGCGACCAGAATATGCCGTATGCCCAGCAGGGAAACAATGAAGCTGTGCCGCCTGGTCTGCTCCAGGACGCCATATCGGGCGTCGACAAGTATGACCGCGAGGTCTGCCGTCGAGGCGCCGGTTGCCATATTCCGCGTGTACTGAATATGCCCCGGAGTATCGGCAATAATGAACTTCCGGCTGGCCGTCGAGAAATAGCGATAGGCGACGTCAATCGTGATTCCCTGTTCGCGCTCTGCCCGCAAGCCATCGGTCAGCAAGGCCAGATCGACCGTTTCGCCGGTTGTGCCATGGACCACCGAGTCTTTCTCGATCTTCGCCAGCTGATCCTCGTAGATCATTTTGGAATCGTAAAGCAGGCGGCCGATCAGCGTGCTCTTGCCATCATCGACACTTCCGCAAGTGATGAACCGCAACAACTCCTTGCGCTCGTGTTCGGCGAGATAGGCATCGATGTCCGTTGCGATAAGTTCGGATTGGTGTGACATGATTCGGCGACAGGGGATCAGGGGTTAGTGAACTGGCCGGCAAGGGACAAGTCGTTCAGAAGTGGCCTTCGATTTTCTGCTTCTCCATGCTTCCCTCCTCGTCGTTGTCGATTGCCCGGCCCTGTCGCTCGGACGTCGTGGTCAACAGCATTTCCTGAATGATTTGCGGCAAGGTCGTTGCCGATGATTCGACGGCTCCCGTGAGCGGGTAGCACCCCAGGGTCCGGAAGCGAACCATCTTCTGTTCCGGGACTTCGCCGGGTTTCAGCTTCAGCCGATCATCATCGACCATCACATAAACGCCGTTTCGCCGAACCACCGGCCGAAGAGCAGAATAGTAAAGGGGGACAATGGGAATCTTCTCTATGTGGATGTATTGCCAGATATCCAGCTCGGTCCAGTTGCTCAACGGGAAGACGCGGATGCTCTCGCCACGATTGACTTTGGTGTTGTAGAGGTTCCACAACTCGGGCCGCTGGTTTTTCGGGTCCCAGCGATGATTGCGGTCGCGGAAAGAAAAAACACGTTCCTTGGCACGGGACTTTTCTTCGTCGCGGCGGGCTCCGCCAAAGGCAGCATCAAACTCGTGTTTGTCGAGTGCCTGCTTCAGCGCATCCGTTTTCATGATGCTGATGTGCTTCGTCGTGCTGTCCAGCGGATAGAGTCCCAGCTTCAACCCCTCTTCATTGATGTGAACCATGACATCGAGGCCGAGCTGTTTTCGTGTGAACTCCTCGCGAAAGGCATACATCTCGCGGAACTTCCAGGTCGTGTCCACGTGCAAGAGAGGGAATGTCGGTTTTCCCGGATAGAAAGCCTTCATGGCCAAATGGACCATTACCGACGAATCCTTGCCGATCGAATACAACATGACCGGATTGCGAAACTCGGCGACAACTTCGCGAATGATATGGATACTCTCGGATTCCAGCTGCTTCAGGTGCGTCAGCTGGTAATTACTGGCTAGTTGGCCGGATTCAACAGGTTTTTCGGGCAAGACACTGCTCATTTTGACAAGGAATCGGTTGTCGGTAGTTTCGCAACGGGGGAGGGGACCGGAGAAGTTGACCCACCCATCGTAATCGCATGGAAAGCAGGCAACAACGGCACCCGTCCGGCCCCGATTGTACCTGCAAGTCACGTTGATTGCAGGACAGTTCGCAGCCGATCTGTTGTGACCCGATCTTTTAACTGGTTCTTGCCGAAACCCTCGATCGCACCCTCCGCAATCGCCGCCTGCTGCGCATCGGCGTAATTGGACACGAGCATCACCGGAATATCGCGTGTCTGCGGGTCCTGCTTGAACGACCTGATCACGTCCAGGCCCCGGGATCCATCCAGATCGAGCAGGCGGTTCACCAGGATCAGATCGATTTTTTCCTTCCTCACGATTTCCGCTGCGTCCTCCAGCCGGTGCGCTCGCAGAACCCTGGTTGGAGCCACTTGTGAAAGCAAATCGCGAATCCTCGAGTGATCGGCATCACACTGGCCGATGTCCAACAGGGTCTTTGCCGAAGCCATTAATCCGGGGTTTCCTTCTCGAAGTCCTGAAATGCAGTTGAAGCCATCCCCTGGTGTTTCCCTGATCGCAAGGAAAGGGCAGTCACGGTCAGTGAACTGGCGGGCATCAGAATCGCCGCAATCAACGGGCTGATGATTCCCGCAGCGGCGAGCACAGCGCCGACAATATTATACAGGACGGAAACGAAAAGGTTTACCCGGATTGTCCGGCAAGCGGACCGGCTCGACTGGATCAGTTGCACAAGGGGTTCCAGCCCGGGCCGTGAAAAACAGACCGGCGCAGCGACAAGACTGGCTTCCGCCCCGCCGCCGACGGCAATGCCAACGGTTGCCCTGGCAAGCGCCGCGCTATCATTGACCCCGTCACCAACCATCACAACCGGTCCGGGACTCTTGCTTTCCCTGCTGACGACCATCAGCTTGTCTTCCGGTGACATTGCTGACTTTACGGAAACGAAGTTGCCACCCAGTTTCCGGGCGACCGATTCGACGATCGCCGGGTGGTCGCCGGAGAGGATGCCGCATTGCCATCCTTGTTCGCGAAGCCGCTGCAGGATGCCCGACGCTTCCGGCCGGACGGAATCGCCGATCCCCGCCACTGCCACCGCTTCTCCATCGACGGCAATCCAGCATGGCGACAGTTGTTGCCTCGCAAGTTCCGCTGCGCTTTGCTGCAGGCTTGATCGGTTTGCGATCGAATGCGATTCGAGGAAGCGGGCATTTCCGGCAAATATCAAATTGCCACCCACCGTCGCCGAAACGCCGTCGGCAGTCGCTTTCAGACCGGAAACCGCCAGCGATGTTTCCGCAGCATCGGATTTTTCGTCGCGAAGCGCTGCCAGGGCCTGTGCGACAGGATGCGGGAGGCCTTGCTCCATGGCAGCCACAAAGGGCTTCCAGCGCTCATCGCCGACCCAGCGCAGGACTTTCATTCGCCCTTCCGTCAGCGTCCCTGTCTTGTCCAGCCAGATGGTGCCAGGCTGGCAAAGATGTTGAATAACATCGCCGGACTTTACAAGAATACCCGCTCGCGCCAGCCTCCCCAGGGCAACAGATATCGCCAGGGGAGTCGCCATAGCCAACGCGCAGGGACATGCCACAACGAGCAAGGCGACTGTTCGATCGACGGCGATTTCCGGGCGAATCAGGAGCCAGCCCGCGAAGGTTGCGGCGGCCAGGGCAATAACCAGAACGACGAAGTAGTTGCCGACACGGTTGGCCCATTCAACGATCGGCGGCCGACCTTCCGAGGCTTCTTCGACAAGACGGCTGATCTGCGCGATCCGCGTGGATAACCCGGTGCCGGTCGCCTGAACAACCAGCCGGCTATCCACGTTCCTCGTTCCGGCAAGGACTTTCTCACCCGCCCGGCGGACAATGGGAGTGGCTTCGCCCGTGAGAATCTGTTCGTCCAGATGCGATGAACCACTTTCAATCGTACCGTCTGCAGGAACCAGCTCTCCCGGCAGGATTTCCACCCGGTCGCCGGGAAGCAGCGATTCGGCCGGAACAATCCGGCTGGTTTCCCCGGACATCTTTCTTGCCCGTTGCGGCGTGAGCCGGTAGAGCATTTCAATGGCGTCCGCGGCGCGGTTCTGTTGCCGGAAACGAATCCAGCGCCCGATCAACAACACAAAGATCAGCACCGACAGGGAATCAAACCAGATCTCTCCCGAGCCGCGAATCGTATTCACAACTCCGGAGGCCGTTCCGGCGACCAGCCCGAGAGCAATGGGCAAATCCATATGCGGTGTCCGTGTCCGCAACGCCGCCACGGCATTGGAAAGGAACACCCGGCCGGGAACGAGCAGCGAAAAGACCCCGAGCAGGCAGCTCGCGCCGCGCAGCAGCCACTCGATGTCGCGGCTGATGTGCTCGAACATGCCGAGATAAAGAGCCGCAGCAATCAGCATGTTATTGCCGGCCGCTGCGCCTGCCATGCCAATCCGGGCAGCATGCTGGCGATGCTCACGGTTGCGGGCTTCGCGGCGACTGTCACTGCCAACAAGAGCCGCCGGGTAACCGAGTCTGGCCAGGGTCGAGGTAATTCGGGAGAGCTTGACAATGTCCGGCTCCCACTCGATGCGGATCGTCTGCCGCCCCCAGTTGACCGACGTGCGGCTCACGCCGCGGATCAACTTCGGCAACTTTTCCAGCAGCCAGACACATGCCGCGCAGTGTATTCCGCCAATGGCCAGCGTTGTATTTGATACCGGCCCGCGACGCTCGACGATCCGGTTCTGCAGCGTTTCATCGTCGAACAGTTCCCACTCGGAATCCGTCACCGTTTTCACCGGTCCGGGCGCGAAAACATCACCGCCGGTATCCCGCATGGAGTACCAGGCATCGAGGCCCCCTTCATGAATCAGATACCATGCCGTCTGGCAGCCCTGGCAGCAAAAGCGGGCTTCCTCCTGATCATCGAGGCGAAACTTCGGGACTGGCAACCGGCAGTGAATGCACCTGCCGGGGGTATCTTCTTCAGCAAGGGCACACCCCGCCCCGACCGGCGATGGCAGTTCCCCGATTTCATTCTGATCCAGCCGACGGATCATTCTGCGCCCCCGTGACAACAGGGGAGATCCTTTTGATCGATATTTGAAACCTGTTCCTGCAGACTGTCGGTACCCGAAACAACCTTGACATCGACAAATGCGTTCACAGGCGCGCGAAAGGCCAATGTGAACACGCCAGTCAAGATAATGAGACCTGCCATGGCCCACGGAATCGTTTTCGCAAGCCGGTCTCCCGTTCGCCGGATGATCGCAGCCAGCGGCACAACTCCCAGAAGAGCCGGAACCGAACCGGCCCAGAAAGTCGCCATGACGATCGCGCCCGACAGCGGATCACCGGTTCCAGCCGCGGTAATCGCAAAAGTATAAAGCCAGCCGCATGGCATCAGACTGGCCAACATGCCAATGGCCAGGGCGCGTTTGACCGGGGAAAGCACGGTGACTTTGCGGTAGAGTACGGCAAGCCGCTTGTTGATTCCTTTTGCCAGGTGAAAGTACCGCAATTTCCAGCCAGACAGCCGCAAGATCGCCACGACACCAACAAAAATCATCATCAAACCGGCAATCCATGTCGCCGATTGCTGGAAAAACGCCGCGGAATCTGACCAGCGGTGGGTGGCTGAATTGAGAGCCAGCCCGGCAGCTCCGCAAGCAACTCCCACCAGTGTGTAGGTGAGCAATCGACCTGCGTGATAGAAGAACGCCAGCGCGGCCACACTGGTGCATGCCTGACTTTCGCTGCAACCCCCGGAACGACCGTTATTGCGACTTGCAGCAAGCATGGCGAATGGCCCGCACATGCCGATGCAGTGAAGGCTGCCGGCAAGACTGGCCCCGAATACCGCCAAAAGAAGCGCCGTCATCACTGGCCTCCGATCGCCGATGTCTCAATGCGAAAGTCATGGATAAACAGCGATTCGCCGAGGCGTCCCTGAAGGGAAAACTGCCAGATGCCAGGGGCCATCTTTCCGGGAGACCAGGTGTACGTTCCCGCTTCCGTTTCCTCGAAAATCAGGTCTTCGATTTCGGCGGCCCGCGCACAGTGGAATCCTGTGCCGATGATCTGAACGCCGGTCAGTTTCGTGCCAGTCCTGTCTCTTAACCTGATTGCCAGAATGGTTTTTCCGTTTTCGCCGGACACCAGTTCAGCAGCGCACGTCCAGCCAAGGGCCCGACTCTTACGCAGTTTTTCCTGATGATCATCCCAGCCCAGGGATCGTCGTTCATAGTCGGGCAACACGGCATGCGATGCGTCGCGGGATGTCATGGCTATCGCAATGATCCATATAATTCCCTGAATGCAGAACAAGCCGATGATGCCCGTCGTCCAGAGAAACCTGTGAAAGCCTTCCTTCTCTTCGATGGTCGAGGTTTCCGGATGATTGATCTGGCTGGCAGTCATGGCAAGACTCGTTGTCAAGGAGCGGAAAAAGGGCCGGGAACACGAATGGAGAGTATTCTCCGGTCCCCGTTGTCTGAATCGAGACTTATCTCTACTGTCGTGTTGCCAGATTCAAAATAATGTCGCGGAACCAGCAGGCTGACATGCGCCTGGAACGATTCGCGATCGCCCAGCGCGATGTCCTGTTCCTGGGCCTCGATTTCCACATCCGCCGGAATGTGCGGCGAAAGCGAGATGCTTATGGGCTCGTGAGTGCGATTGACCAGCTTGATCACAAAGGTATTTCGCACCCGTCCGTCGGCTACGACGTTGAAGGGATTGCCGGGCACGCGCAGGGCAAAGGCATCAAAGGATTTCTTGCCGGACAGCACAAAAACAAAGGCGGTCGCAAGTCCGATCAGCACGAGCGGATAGATAAGGGTGCGGGCGCGCAACAAGCCGCTTTTCTTTCCCTGATCCCGGGACTGCGAACTGTACCGAATCAGGTCTTGTGCCCGGCCGATTCGCTGCATGACTGCGTTGCAGGCGTCAATACACTGGGTGCAATTGATGCACTCCATTTGCAGGCCCTTGCGAATATCGATCCCTGTCGGGCAGGTCGTCACGCAGTTGCCGCAATCGATGCAATCTCCGGAAGCCGGCGCTGGCGGCGATGATTTTCCGGACAAGTGCTTGCGCGGCTCACCCCTCGCCGCATTGTAAGAAACAATCAACGAACTCGTGTCGAGCAAGACTGATTGAAAACGCCCGTAAGGGCAGGCGATCAGACAAGTCTGTTCGCGAAAATAGCAAAAATCGAACATCATCGCGCCTGTGACGAACGCCATGACAACGAAAGGGAACGGGTGTTCCAGGGGGCTTTGCCGCATCCACTCCCAGAGCTTGTCCACTCCGATGAACCACGCCAGAAAGATGTTTGCCAGAAAGGCGCACAACAGGATGGTCACAATGTAGCGGGCAACGATGCGCCAACCGGGAATGGCCTTGCGCGGAGTCCCTCCCCGACCGGAAGTCCCTTCGAAGAGGCGCTCGATCGGCCGAAACAGGAATTCCATGTAAACGGTTTGCGGGCAGGCCCAGCCGCACCAGACCCTGCCGAACAAGGCTGTGAACAGAAAGATCGACAACAAGGCGCCCACCATGAAAATGGCCAGCAACAACGTGTCGGTCGGCAGAAACGTGAAACCAAACAGCGTGAATTCACGCGCCGGAATGTCGAACAGGAAAAGCGGACGGCCTTGAATGCGAATGAACGGAGTTACAGTAAACACCACGATCAGCAACCACGCCACGATACGTCGCGTTCGCAGCCATTTTCCCCGGCTCAGTTTTGGCTTCAGCCAGCGGCGCTTCCCGTCTCGCCGCAGGGTGCTGAGGACCATTTCTTCGGGTTCAAGCAAGGCATCATTCATGGCATCAGGAACAACTGGTCAGCTGCAACCCGTTCTTCGGTTTCATTCCCATGCAGGAATCGGGTCGCCTTCGGGTCCCTTGCCGCCTGCCGGAGCCGATCCCCTGAGCGAGGCCACATAGGCAGCAACCAGCACGATCTGGTTCTGATGGGTCAGCCGCCTTTTCCAGGCTGGCATGGCGCCGTTGGCGGCGCCATCGGAGATCACCTTGAACAGGTCTTCTGCCTTTTTCACAGACTTCCAGTTGTCGTCGGTAAGGTTTGGGCCGATCAGCCCCTGGCCTTCCGCTCCGTGGCAACTCACGCAATTGGCCCGAAAAACGACTTTCCCGACCGGAAGCCACTCGGGGTCCTTCATGTACTTGAGGATCGTGGCACGGTCCCCTTCCAGATTGCCGATTTTTGCGAAGCGGGTTTCCATGATCGAGGCCATGTGCCGGTCAAAGTCGTCGTGGATCGAGCGGCCTTCGGCACCCATGTGGTAATAGACAAGGTAAAAAATGGAAAAGACGAATGTTCCCCAAAACAGATTCGTCCACCAGCCGGGCAACGGGTTGTCGTATTCCTGAATGCCGTCATAGACGTGGCCGGCCGAAACGACATTCTCGTTTTCGCGGTTCGCACTCATTTGCACTCCTCCGATCCGTCGTGGAAAACCACCGATGCCTGTTGCCGGATAACTTCGGGCCGTTGCCGGATCGTGCGAATTGCAACGGCCAGGAAGACCGTTACAAAAACGAGCAGCGACAGCTGGCCGAGGATTTCAAGGTCCATTGCAGCCAATAGTGTCTTGATCATTGCGGGGCCTCCTCTTGTGCGGCCTGCGAGGCGTTGGTCTCAGGAGCAGCTGCCGGCGAATCCGCCGGTGCGGCATCGGCCGGTGCTGTCGCGGTCAGGTCAGTTCCCAGTCGCTGCAGGTAGGCAATCAGTGCGACCATCAGCGTTTCGTCCAGCGGAGGATCTCGCCTGCCCAATGCTGCCCGCGATTCCTCATCGCTTTGTTCCAGGATCAGCCCGGCAACTTTTTTGGCCTGCTCGCGGGCCATGGCTTCGGCTTCGCTCAATTCGCGTTCGTAAGGCGCACCGAGCAGGGCATTGGCGTCGATCCGTTTCTGGACCTCTCCAAAATTGAGTTTCTTTTCCAGCAAGTGTCGGTAGGAAGGCATGATGCTCTCCGACGTCGATTTTGGATCGATCAGGTGGCGGAAGTGCCAGAGCTCATTCTGCCTTCCCCCTTCTCGTGCGAGGTCCGGCCCGATACGTCTCGAACCCCACTGGAAAGGCCGGTCGTAGATGAATTCTCCCGGTTTCGAGTACTCGCCATAACGCTCGACTTCGGCGAACAGCGGGCGGATCATTTGCGAATGGCAGTTGTAACAGCCTTCCGAGACATAGATATCGCGCCCGGCGAGTTCCAGCGGCGTGTAGGGCTTCACGCTGTCGATGGTCGGGATGTTGGAACGAATCACAAATGACGGAATCAGCTCCATCGCCGTCGCCAGCAACACGGCGAATGTCACCCACACAGTGAAGCGGATCGGAAATCGCTCCCAGACGCGGTGCCAGTTGAACTGGGCCCACCGGTCCAGCGATTTTGCGAAATCGGTCACCGGCATGTCCTTGAGCCTTGATTCCGGAAGCGGAGCATCGACATAGTGCCGTTCAAGCGGCGGAATCTCGATGACCGGGACTTCGTAGGTCGCTGGCCGGCCCTGCCAGGTCTTGAACCAGTTCCATCCCAACAACACCACGCCGGTTACGTAGATCGAGCCGCCGACAACACGAATCCACCACAAGGGGATCAGCGCCGGCACCGTTTCCATGAACTGCTGGTAGGCAAGATAGCCCTCGGGATTGAATGCCCGCCACATCAGTCCCTGGGTGAGACCGGCGACATAGATCGGGATGATATACAACAGGATCCCCAGTGTTCCCAGCCAGAAATGCCAGGTGGCCAGACGGGTGCTCCACAACGGTGTCTGGAATATTCGCGGTAGCAGCCAATAAAGCATCCCGAACGCCATGAAACCATTCCAGCCCAGCGCGCCCGAGTGCACGTGGGCAATGGTCCAGTCTGTGTAATGCGAAAGTGAATTGACGCTCTTGATCGACAGCATCGGGCCTTCAAAGGTGGACATTCCGTAAAAGGTGATCCCGACCACAAAGAACTTCAGTACCGGATCGACAGCCACGCGATGCCACGCTCCGCGCAGTGTGAGCAGGCCGTTGATCATCCCTCCCCAACTTGGCATCCAGAGCATCACCGAAAAGATCATGCCGAGCGTGGAGGCCCAGGCGGCGAGAGCCGTATAGTGCAGATGATGCGGGCCGGCCCAGATATACAGGAAGACCAGCGACCAGAAATGGATGATGCTCAGCTTGTACGAGAACACCGGGCGCCCGGCCGCCTTGGGCAGGAAGTAGTACATCAATCCAAGGAAAGGTGTCGTCAGGAAGAAGGCCACCGCGTTGTGGCCATACCACCATTGCATCATCGCATCCTGGACGCCGGCATAAATCGGGTAGCTCTTGAACAGTCCAACCGGCACCACAAGGTTGTTGAAGATGTGCAGGATTGCCACCGTGACAATCGTGGCGATATAGAACCACAAGGCGACATACATGTGCCGCTCCCGCCGGATCACAAGCGTCATCATGAAATTCGCGCCAAAACCGACCCAGACCAGGGCGATGGCAATGTCGATCGGCCACTCCAGTTCCGCATACTCTTTGCTCTGCGTGATTCCGAGCGGCAAGGTCACTGCCGCCGCGACGATAATCAGCTGCCACCCCCAGAAATGGAACTGGCTGAGCAGATCGCTCCACATGCGGGCCTTGCAAAGCCGCTGCGTCGAATAGTAGATCGCGGCGAAGATGGCATTGCCGGCAAACGCAAAGATCGCCGCGTTGGTGTGCAGCGGCCGAAGCCTGCCGAACGATATGTACTCGGTGAAAGACCACTCTGGCTTGACCAGCAGCACCGCCACCAGCAGCCCGGCGACCGTTCCCACCAGCCCCCAAATCAGGGTCGCAAGGGCAAACATGCGGACGATTTTGTCGTCATACGAAAACCTGTCGATACGGACTGCCCCGGGCAACACCGCGTCCGATGTCTTTGTCGATTCCATCAATTGCGCACTTTTCTGATTGATTTGCTCCCGCCAGCCGACAAGAGCCAGAACCAAATACCACTTCGCCAGGAGCGGAAGCAAACCGGGTGCCACTGGCCTCCTCCTGGCTGTTGATTGACAGAATGACGCACCGCCAGGACCAATTCAGACAAAAACAACCCATTTCCCGGTGCAGGTTCGGCACACTGATCGGAAGCCAGAGGTCGGGGCCGGTGTGCCTGACGTGCGAAACTGCACATGGAAACCCGATTCACCGCTTGCGATTTGCCGACCGAAATCGAACAAGCACGTTCCGGATGCGGTTCCCGCCGGCAAATCCGACCGGTCTGGCGTAATCGGGTCTGGCGAATTGTAATAGTGTGCCGCGTCCGGGAATGAAATTGAGCTGAATTGCCACACCCGGGGCGCGCGACCCCGATTTTTCGAGACGATGACACGACGCCCGGCCGACGACCTCTTTGAAAATACGCGCATGACCTTCGGGGAACACCTCGAAGAATTGCGGGGTACGCTCGTACGCGCGCTGATCGGCGTCGCCATTGGCTGCCTGATCGGCTTTATGGTGGCGGACAAGGTCGTGGCTTTTCTGCAGCGCCCGCTCCTTCGGGCGATCAAGAAGTTCAACGATACCTATGCCCTCAGGGAATATGAAGAAGAGCAGGGGTTCATGCCTCCGGAAATGCAAACCCGGATCGCCGAAGAGGGTGTATTTCCGGAACGGGTACTGGTCGACCCGGGCCAGCTCGTCCAGGTCATTCGTTCGATCAACCCGGAGTCGCTGGCCGAGATCGACCTGACACCGTACCTGATTGCCAGCCAGTCGCTGGACAAGGAAGGGGCATCGAAAATTGCCGGTTGGCTTTCCGGGGCAAAATCGGGTGATGAGAACATTGATGCTCGGGTTCGGGCGATTGCCGGACGTCTGGCCCCGGAAACGCGCGAATTGCTCAAGCGCATTTCGGCGCAACCGGCTGAAAGCCTCTCCGAATCGGAAAGGCACGCCGTGGTCACAGCACTGAATTCCGTTCTCGACGACCGAAGTCTGCACGCAGAACAGGCCTTTGCCCCGGTCATGGCTCCGCCACCTTCGGGGTTTATGGCCTGGATGTTTCCGGCCGTCGACAATCCGCTTCAAAAAATGAAAGAGCGCGTGGATAGGGAGACAGAGAACGTCGAACTGTCCCGCCGCCTGAACCGGTTGCTCGTGACGAGGACCTTTTCGGAGTCGATCAGGCATCCCGACATCGACCTGGTGCCGATGGAAATCTGGCGCAAGTTTTCCGAAGGGACCCAATCACTCGGCGCTCAGGAGCCTTTCATGGTCTGGATGAAGGCAGCGCTGGTTACGGGACTGGTCCTCTCGGCGCCGTGGGTGTTTTACCAGCTGTGGCTGTTCGTCGCGGCCGGACTCTATCCCCACGAACAAAAGTACGTGTACCTTTACCTCCCTCTGAGCATTGGCCTGTTTCTGTTCGGCGTGTGCCTGGCCTTTGTGGCGGTATTCGATCCGGTTTTGCAGTTCCTGTTTTCCTTTAACGCCAGCATGGGGATCACGCCGCAGTTGCGAATCGGAGAATGGCTCACCTTTGTCTTGTTCCTCCCGCTCGGCTTCGGGCTGGCGTTTCAGCTTCCGATCGTGATGGTCTTCCTGCAGAGGATCGGCATCTTTTCAGCGCAACAATACACCCGCCAATGGCGAATCGCCGTGATGACCATTGCTGTAGTGTCGATGATTCTGACTCCGGCCGACCCGGTCAGCCTGTTCCTCATGGGAATCCCGCTGGTCTTTTTGTATTTTCTGGGAATTGGTCTCTGCAAGTGGATGCCCCGCCCGACCAATCCGTTCGGCGACTCTCCGCAGCAATGATGTGGGCAGAGGCAGCATGTATGGTCGCACAGCGCAAGGAAAAAACGAACACGCCAGACTGAACCCGGGAGGATTGTCAGTCTGGCGTGTCGCACAAGTCAGGATTGGCCGCTTGTCAGGTCGTGCTGCCGGTTTCGGGGGTTTGCGGCGGCCCCGGCCTGATCGGTGTGATTCCGCGGATGTGACCGCGCGGGATCAATCCTGAAAGATCGACAGGCTGTTGCGTTTGATCGATCGCCAGATTCCCGGCTTCATCGCGAACTTCCAGCCTCAGAAAAACGATTTCCGGCGTGTCGATCGACGGAGCCCAGGCGAACTCGCCATCGTTTTCCGTCGCGTGAACGATCGTCGTCCAGGGACCGTCCGGCCGCGTGCTCCAGGCGAGCCTGACGGGCGTGACGCCAAGACCGGAATCCTCGGCACGCCATTGCACGATGAGTTGCCCGGCGTCTTTTCCGTTGCCGTAGGGAGCAGCGACCAACTGCGCTTTGGGGGTTTGCGTATCGATATTGATCCAGACATCCGCCGCGTCTCCCTCGCGCGGCGGCCGCGAGGCAAGGCCCTCGTGGCTGATCACGCGAATCCGGAAACCGTAGATTCCATCGGCATCGACGGACACGTTGGCGGGACTGCGGCAGTCCGGGTCATGGACAAGTTTTTGCCACGAGCGCGCTCCGTCCGTTGTCACCCAGAGTTCGACATCGCGCGCACCCTCGGGTCCGATCGCGTCGATTTCATAGTCCAGCTGAAACTGATGCGAGTTGGAATGGCGGGCGATTTTTCGCAGTTGTTCCCAGGCGGGCCCCGATTCGACAACGATCGAAGGTCGGGGAGGGGGGAGTTCATCGCGCAAGCCTGTCGTCGAGGAAGACCAGACAGCGTTTTGGGAAGTGCCGGAATTCGGCGCGGCATGCACTTCCTGGCGGGCGACCTGGGCAACTGCGCCGCCAGGATCCTTATCCGAATCAGCCGGGGCAGGGGGCAGGCCGGCATGGACCTGTTTCCCGGCCTCCGACGAAACGATCAAGGTCGAACTTCCCGCAGTCTGCGTTGTGGTAGCCTCCTCGGTGCGGCTTCGCCACTGATTCTTGTCGCTGGCGGGAATGGAAACCGGGGTGGCAAGGGGCGAGCCGTCCGGCGCATTTTCGGCAACGCGGTCTTGCACCGATGAAGTCTGCTTGTCCGCCGGTTTGTTCTCGCCAGGACTTGCTCTTGTCTCCGGCGATTCCGAAGGTATTGGAGGTGCCGCGTCGCCAACATCAGTCATTGGGCGCAAGCTGGCTTCTCGCGTTCCCGTTTCTCCGGCGGCGGGAATGCTTCGGTACATTTGCTCCAGTGCCACCGGCATACGGGAAACCTGATAGTGGGTCTGAGTCTTCGAATTGGCCCCTTTTGCCAGTGTGTTGTTGGCAAGCGGGCCGGCCGGTCCGCCCGCAGCCACGCTCTCGCCAGCCACGCCGGTTCCTGGACGGCTGACCGCAACGGTACGGGAAACCGTCGCCGTGTTGCCGGCGGCGTCCGAGATCGTCGCGCGAACGTTGTACTCGCTGGCCGGAATCATCGGCCACCAGGCAAGTTCGTCCTGGAACTGGCCTCCGGTGGCAGGGCGCGACGAGGCGGCGGGAACCGATTGCCAGGAAGCGCCGCTGGCTGCGCCGCTCGGCTGATACTCGATCACAAGTGAACGGGGATTGATGTTGCGGTCCGTTGCCAGCACAGTGCCGACGATCCGGCCTGCTGAATCGGAACGAACGCTGAACTCCAGCTCCGGTCGTTTCTGGTCGACCGCGATGCGAAGTTCCACTTTCAGATGTTCATCGGCCGGCTTTCGCGAACCATCGCGGAATACGGACTGGATGGCGAACCAGTACTCGCCCTCGCCGGAAGCGTTAAAGGGAAAAGACTTGTCGGTGGGTGACCGGCTGACGGCGTTTTGCCAGGTCTTGCCGGCATCGGTGGAGACATTCAGCACAACGAGCACAATGTCTTTGTCGGCCTGCCCGACGGAGAACGGGATCTCAAAGGCAGGTTGTGAAGTTCCAAGGAGTTCGGGGAGTCCGGCTGGCTTGCCGGTATCCGCTTCCTGGCCGACTGACGCCGCACTCAGGACTGTGACAACCGTCAGAAGCGCAGAAAAGCGAACCAGCCAGCGCGCCGATAGTCGGCGCGCAAAGATTGAACGGCACATATCGTTCCTCGCAATCGGGGGGCGGGACGGCGCGCCGTTGCATGGCGGTAATGCCGGCCCTTTCGAGTCAGTTTTTTGGTGGTGCCCAAAAGATCCTCGCGGATCAGTCGTCCCATCGACAGGTCGGGGGGGTGCGGATTGTAAATTCTTCAAAATTCGCTTTGGCGCAAAAAAAAGCTGAAGTCCTTCCGTTACGGATCTGCCGAAAGAAAAGTTGGTAACGCAGAAGGGGATCCGAACCGGCGGGCCCGGGCATGCGTAAGGGTCAACGTCGCGGCGAAATCGTCTGACTGGGGCATGCGAGGCCTTCCAGCCAGCAAACTCGCCTGTCGACTTCTCAGGGATCGAGATCCGGAAAATCGGATACCTTCTGCAAGCTGTCCAGCGGGACAACCTTTAACGATTCCTTTCCAGTCGGTGCCGGCGAGGAGATCCCCCATGGCCTGGAAAACCGGGCAGGGCAGGGACTGAATAAGTTCAGCCGGGGAGGAAACTGGCCGAAAACACCCTTTCGGGCGAATAATCGACAAGGTTCGCCAATAGGTGGAAGAGGGTTATAATCGGGCCCGGCCTGATAACCCGATTCAGGGACCGTTATCGGATTCATTGCAGATTGGCGATTCCGGGTGATGTACTACAAACTGGCAATCGGTTTGATTGTTCTGGTCGTCCTGGGTGTTTTGCTGGTCCACTGGGCCATCAAGTTCCGTTCCATGGCGACCGGAACGGAAACAAACGGGCTGCAGGACGAGTTATCCGAATTCGAACGAATGCGAAACGAGGGTCAGATTTCCGAAGAGGAATTCCAGCGGATGAAGCGTATCGTTGCGAAAAAGGTACTTGAGCAGGCCCGCACCCCCGGCAAGACATGAACTTGTTCGATTGAAGAATCCTGGCAAGACAGACCGGTAGGTCTGATTTGGCAGAGTCAATCAGTAAGTCGGGCCAACGTTGCGAGGGTGCAGATTACGCCACAAAAGAATGGATATTAGGACATAGACTTGAAGATTGCGGGCAGGGATGCACAAAGACCGGCGATAGTTCCAAAAGACTGGTCGTTTTCGAGTTTCCACGAATATGTGCCTCGCTGAGACCACACCGGAGTTTCGATTTCATGCCCGCCGGGAACGACAACAACAATTCGCGCAAAAGCGCGTCTCGTAAGAATGCGTATTGTTCTTTTTGCCGCAAGAGCTATCGGGACGTAGGCCCGCTTGTGGAAGGCCCCGGAGATGTTTTCATCTGCGGGGAGTGTATCGAACTGTGCCAGTCGATTCTCGACCAGGAACAGCGCCGCCGTGGACCCACCAAGCAGCTTTTCTCGCGGATTCCGACGCCGCGTGAACTGATGCAAAAAATGGACGAGTACGTGATCGGCCAGGAATGGTCGAAACGTGTACTCTCCGTCGCGGTGCACAATCATTACAAGCGGCTGACTCATGGCAGCGAAGGCCATGAAGTCGAGATCGACAAGTCGAACATTTTGCTGGTCGGACCGACCGGGTCCGGCAAGACGCTGCTGGCCAAGACACTGGCCCGCCTGCTGAATGTTCCCTTCGCCATCGGCGATGCCACGACGCTTACCGAAGCCGGATATGTCGGCGAGGATGTGGAGAACCTGCTGTTGAAATTGTTGCACGCCGCGGACTTCGATATCGAAGCGGCCCAGCGCGGCGTGATTTATATCGACGAGATCGACAAGATCGGCAAGACGTCGAACAATGTGTCGATCACCCGGGACGTGTCCGGAGAAGGTGTCCAGCAAGCCCTGCTGAAAATGCTGGAAGGTACCGTTGCCAACGTCCCTCCACAGGGTGGACGCAAACATCCGGAGCAGCATTACATCCAGATCGACACCTCGAACATCCTGTTCATTTGTGGCGGGACCTTTGTGGGGATCGAGGACATCATTCGCAAGCGTCTCGGCCGCAAGATGATTGGCTTTGGACGCGATGCCTCGGTCCGCGAAGACCGCGAACTGGGGGAACTGCTGCCCGAGATCATCACCGAGGACATTCTCGAGTTCGGACTGATTCCGGAACTCGTCGGGCGTCTCCCGGTTTGCTGTGCACTGGCTCCGCTCGACGAAGCCGGCCTGATCCGCGTGCTCAGTGAACCCAAGAATGCACTGGTCCGCCAGTATCAAAGCCTGTTCGAAATGGAAGGCTGTGAGCTGGTCTTCAATGACGACGCCCTGACTCTGATCGCCAACCGGGCGATTGAGAAAGGGACTGGAGCCCGCGGCTTGCGCTCGATCATGGAAGCGATCATGCTCGACATCATGTTCGACTTGCCCGAACAACCCAAGGGAACGCGAATCGTTATCACCCGGGAGATGGTGCTCGGCGGACGCTTCCGGCTCCCCGAATCGCGCAGCGCCTGACCGGCGTCAGTGCCGCTGCATCTTGCGAATCAGGTACCAGCCGATTGCCAGCAGTACCAGATTGCCGATCCACACGATGGGCGGGGGCATCGCGCCGTGCTTGGCCTGCCCCACGCCAAACATCATCAGCGGATAATACGCCAGCAGGATCGGGATGAAACAGAGCGCAAAGGTATTCCAGAAATCGCTTTTGCGCATCATGATCGACAAGGGCGCTCCGACGACAACGAAGAACAGGCAACTGAACCCGTTGGCCCATCGCCGCCAGGGCTCGGTTTGCAGGCGAAAGACCCGTTCGTTGGCGTTTGCCAGATCGGCGATGTAGTGATTCCAGCGGGGATGGGTAAGACTGATGATGTCCCCTCCCAGCATCTGGAATGAGGCCTGCATGGCCAGCTGCCGCCGGCGCGTCTTGTTGGCTGCGGCCTGGGCGGCAAGTTGCGGGGCAATTTCATTCAGCGCCAGCGCCGAAGGACTTTCACTGCGCGATTCGCGTCTCGTGGCATCGCGCAGCGGTATCGGAACGTCACCGTCCGGAAGTATGGCGCTGAATCCGTCTCGCGATAATGTGGCCGTGGCGTTCCTCACCGAAAACACCAGCAAGTCGCGCTCGGGATCAATCGAAAGGCTCGCCGAATCGGCAGTGAACTGCATGTCACCTTGCTGGCCCCCGGAATAAACGTGGACGACCGGACGGACCAGCGTCTTCCCTCGCACATCATCGACGTAAATGGATACCCGGCCGTTCTGATAGGATCGCTGCGAATTCAAAACCGAGTAAATGGTCTTTTCAACCGAATGCAGGACCACGCGGTAGATGCCCTTGCGCCCCCACGAGGCCGCGAGGTCATTGAGAAAGACGGTCACTGTGCTCAGTACAATCGCGAGCACAATCGCCGGCCAGACAAAAACCATGGGACTGATGCCAGCCGCCTTGATCGCTTCCACCTCATTCCCCGAAGCCATCCGCCCCAGAACCAGGCAGGTGGCGAACAGCGCTGTGCCGGGAATCGCAAAACAGAGGGCGTTAGGCAACACGTAGGGAATCAGACGCAGGATCGTGATCGGCGTCAGGCTTTCGCGGACCGCTTCCTGAACCAGTCCGACGACGATCATCAGAATCGTCATTCCCGAAACCGTGAGCAAAAACGCCCTGGCCAGTTCCGAAAAGACATAACGGCTCAGCACATTCATGTCAGTCTGGAAGATTCCGGGAGTCGCGGGGGAGAGGGGTGGGAAAGTCCGGGAATCTAGCAAGGAGCGGAAACGGGGGAAACACCAATCCCGGTCCGAAGATAAATACCGGTGACGGTCCCGGTTTGCAGGAATCGGGCAATCTGCAATGGACAGCGATGAGGGGGTTTTTCCACGGAATTTCCAAAGGTGCCAGCAATGTGCTGTGTCCCCCGGACGTCTGTCGGTGCCCCTTCGGGGCGAAGGGAAAAAGGGGGAAAACCAGGGGACGTGGGCTAAAGCCCACGCTACCAAAACCGGGGGACACAGCATTTCGTGACACCAAGGCAGTCCTCGTGCCGAACAGTAGTGACTGTGTTCCTCAGTCGTCACCTCAGTCGTCTCACCCAGACGTCCCATGGACAGGGATGACGGGCTTTTACCAGGGGATTTCCAAAGATGCCAGCAATGTGCTGTGTCCCCCGGACAGGTGGCTGCCGCAAGAATACAGCCGGACGATCTCCGGGCCCGCGGGATTTCCAAAGGTGCCAGCAATGTGCTGTGTCCCCCGGACAGGTGCGTCGGGGCGAAGGGAAAAACCAGGGGACGTGGGCTAAAGCCCACGCTACGAAAACCGGCGGACGGGTGGCTGGCATGCCCGGACGTCCCAGGTCGCGGACGTTGGGACGTCACACGTCGTTAAAGGTCGACGCCGGTGTCACCGGCTTCGCGCGAGCCTTGTTGACGCAACTGCTCCATCAGAAAAGTGATGCTGCGGCAATAACATCGAATGGCCATGGAGAACTGGCCTTCATGGGTGGACTGGTTGGCCTTTTCGACAAACCGGCTCATTTTTTGCCAGTCGATCGTCCAGTTCCCGGTCCGCGCTGCCTTTTGCAATTCGGCCGTTATGGATTGCAGCTTTACAATCATGTCCTTGCCGGAAGCGGCGCTGGTTTTCGTATAGGGACCTCGCCCGAATCGCTGCTCGGAACCGGCTCCCTGGCTTGCCGGTGCCTTTCGAGCGATATCGACCAAAGCCCAGACGAATCCGGCGATCGCCAGCAACCACGGGATGGCCGCCGGAATGAACGATCCACTTGACCAATACATGATCGCGCCAATGGCGGCAAAAATCAGCGAGAGTCCGGCAAGCAGGCCGACGAATCCAAATTCGCGACGAGAGCGGATTCGCCGCACTGCCACCTCGCGTTTTGTGGCGATTTGATCGCTGACAATACGGACGATGATCAAGGTGATGTTGTCGGGGCCCCCCCGCAAATTGGCCAGATCGACCAGAACTCGCGCGGCTTCACGCGGCGGCAGGCTTGCAAGGATCGGACCGAGTTCGTCATCCGAAACCTGCCCGGTGAGACCATCGCTGCAAAGCAGAAAAACGTCCCCTGTGCGCAGCGGAAAAGGACCTTCCAGGTCGATCTTGATTTCCGGATAGGGGCCGAGAGAGCGCGTGATAACATTTCGCGGAACCATGTTGTTGCGCTCATCTTCAGCCGACAGGCTCCCGGCGGCCTTCATTTCCCAGACGAGGCTGTGGTCAAACGTCAGCTGTTCGAACTGATTGTCGCGCAAACGGTAAATGCGGCTGTCCCCGACGTGGGCGACGAACGCGCCTTCGGGCAGGATGCCGAGGACGCTGCACGTCGTGCCCATATTGTAGAATTCCTCGTTTGCCTGCCCCTTGCGATGAATTTCCGCGTTTCCTTCGGCAACTGCCTGGCGGAGCGCCTCTGCCGGCGAGCCATTGAGAAACTTGCTGAACAGATACGGGATCTTGTCCGCGGCAATTTCGCTCGCCAGCTCTCCCGCAGCATGGGCGCCCATTCCGTCAGCCACGAGAAACAGGTTTCCGATTTCCTTCCAGCGCTCGATACCGTTGGCCAGCACGACGCTCAGATTGTCCTGATTGCTGGCGCGGCGCATGCCCACATCGGAGATTTGGGCAACCTCCATGTAGGGATCCCAGTTGAACGTAGCTTCTGAAGACATGTGAAACAAGGAACCGAAAGCGGATCGCCGGGGCCAGGGCGAATGGAATCTGCTTTCAGAATGAAGTGGCAACCGGGACGCGTAAAAGGCATTATGGTAGTTGCCGGTTCCCTGGGGATTAAACCGGGCGCAGGCCACAATGAACCGCTGGCGGGTCCCCATTATCAGCAGTTTGCGCAAAAACAGGCCAGTTCAAAAGCGAAAAGCAGCGGATTTTGTCGCTCGCCGGCGTCATCGGCAACTTGTTTTTTCCAGGATTGGCCGGTTGTCGCGGCCGATTTTGCCCAATTCGGACTTTTTCAATCGGGGGGCACTTTCTATGATTCGCGCCTTTTCAGTGCGGCAGGCCCGGGGACCGGAACCGGCAATCAGGTCCCTAAGGCCGGAAGCCGCCGTCGAAATCAACCCGGCCCCAAGAGTAAATGTACAACCACTAGCGAATGGTATCCATGCTGCGACATTCGACTTGCCGGGGGGTAATTCTGCTGCTGACTGTTCTGGCCATGCTTTCCGGTCCGGGCTGTGTTCACCGGAAGATCCTGGTTCGCAGCAATCCGGAAGGTGCCCTGGTCACAATCGACCAGCAACCGATTGGCCACACGCCGGTAGCCGTTCCATTCACCTATTATGGAACCCGCGAAATCCGCGTCGAGAAAGACGGCTATGAAACCGAAAAATGCCTTCACCGGTTTCCGGCGCCGTGGTATCAGATCCCTCCCCTGGACCTGCTCACCGACAATTTCTGGCCACAAAAAATCAACGATGATCGCGTCGTTGACGTCCAGCTGAGTCCGGCGTCGCTTGATGACGAGAACCAGTTGCTCGATCGCGCTGGCCAGCTGCGGGGCAATGTCAATCGGGGGACGGTTCCCATGCCCCTGGCACGCGAAGAGCCCCCTGCGCGTGAAACGCCCCCGCCAGAATCGGCTGCGTTACCAACCGTACTCGACCGTTTCCGCCGATGATGCTGCCGGCGTCAGCTCTCCCGGATTGCCCTTGAACCCGCTGAACGGCTGGCTGCGATTGAATGCCCCCCGAAGTCCGACTTGACCAGGATCGCGGGCGATGCCGTCCACGGCAAATCGGACGTCATTCATGAGTGGTTCCAGCTGCACACTGACCTTGCGAATATTGTAGATCGTCTCGTTCAGGTTGTTGTAGAGTTCCGGATCGTTGAGCAGCTTGCCGATCGTACCGCTGTTGTTGCCGAGCCCTGGGGTCAGCGATCCTACATCGTTGACAAGCTTTTCCAC
>WPCK01104432.1_pt1 | contig 32610 bp, 23 predicted proteins | sample 5399851 | NCBI WGS metagenome assembly WPCK01 (sample SAMN12869471, study PRJNA574797) | sludge metagenome | isolation source: wastewater treatment of pH11 | place: China:Beijing | collected 2019-05-20 | reverse complement strand
GTCCAGCGGTCTTGCAATCGTCGACGACTTGATGCCCAGCAGTCCTGTCACATAACCCGCTACTTCAAAATTGCCGTAATGCCCAGTAACCATAATGGTTGCTCTTGGGTCTAAGGTCTGGCGCAACATCTCATCCTTGTCGCGTATATAGATATGGTCTCGCCAGTTCGTCCGATGGATTTTGCGCGGCGCATGAACGATTTCACAGACCATCAGCATCAGGTGATGCCACATTTTTCGGCGGAGCAACGATAGTTGTTTCGGTACGAGCGAACCATAGACAAGCTGAAGATTGCGATCGGTTACCTTCCGGCGCAAAGGGATCCAGTCCGCCAACACCACGGACAGCACCCGGCAGGCACGGTCGCATCGCTCCAGTGAAACGCACGAAATGCCGGCCACCGCAAGCCTCAGCACGAGATAGCCTGCCCAGTCGATCAGCGGTCCATGTCGGCTATATTTCCGTCGGCTAGTCAAAGTAATCCTCGACTTCCTTCGCCGCGCGATCAAGATTTTCGTCGATGTTACCGTAAAGCTTTCGGAGGGACTCGGTGCGCTCCAAGCCACGGCTGTCGTCCAAAAAGGCTTCGATTTGCTCTTGGGATTCAACTTGATGCAAGTCGTCGAGCTCGGTTTGAGTCGAGTCAAACACACCCACGGGCTTGCCTTCGTAAATCGCATCCAAGACTACAGTCGACGGATGCGTCATCACGCGGTCGACCACGGTTAGCAGGTCGTTGATCGTCGTCATGCGCATCAGACCGGAGTGTCGTTCGGAAAGCAGGACATTGGGACAACGCTCGCGAGTCTGGTCGGTCATGGCGTTAAAGGCCGCATGCTTTCGTCCGCGATGCGGTCGCATGATGAACAACGTGTCGGGTCGCGATCGAAAGACATTTGCCCAAGTTGCAAAAGCGCGTTCTTGAGCCTGACGCGAATAGAGCAGATTCTCAAAGCCGTAATTGTGGCAAATGAGGACGCGTTGGCGATAGCTGGAAAACAGGTCCGTCATTTCTTTCACGAGCGAGGACGGCCCCAAACGATTTGTCTTGATCAGCCCGATGACTCGCATTCGATCCGCGATTGGACCTTCAATAAAATCTGAGGCGTTCGCCGGCAAAGGCTTCCATACCAACATGCGATCCGCGTAGAACGTCCATCGCGGTTTGAAGCCGGCAAGGTGGAGGCCAGATTGGACCATGCCGTGTTGGACAAAAAAGACGGGCGTCCGAGATCGAATCGTGTAGATGTCTCGCAGACGAAATTTCCCGGTGCTGTAGGCAATTGGGTCTGAATGCGTCAGAACCGCGCCCGAACGCAAGATGTCGTACAGGCTAGATACTTCGAGCCTAAATAGACTCGACTGCACGAACGGCATGCGAGCCGACTCACAGGCTGCAATCGTTCGCGGTTCGACTTGCCGGAGCCTCGGACCAACAATCGCTCGCACTGCAACACGCCCGCGCTGATGCAACCGCTCAAGCAACGGGAAGCAAGAGTCAAAGGCCGGACTATGCGGCAAAAATGCGGTCACGACTTTCATCGAAGTAGCTCAACTAGTCCTTCGTAAGTGCGATCGGCCGCGCCGGTTTGGGTAGCCGAAAACTCGCTGGCTGCACGAGACATTTGCTCAAGCCGTTCTGGATGCTTGAACAACGCCGTGATGAAATCGGCCAGGGCTGCCACGTCGGGTAAACTCTGAAAAGCACCGAGTTGGCCTGCTGCCTCCGCCGCGAACGCTACACCAAACGTCGATGGACCCATCACAACTGGCTTGCGGACCGCCATCGGTTCAACGATATTGTGCCCGCCGTGGTCGACCAAGCTCGCTCCCACGAATACCAAATCGGCCATCGAATAATAGACAAACATTTCTCCGATGCTGTCGCCAACAAAGACTTGCGTGGATTCAGGGATCGTTTTTGCAAAAGCACCGGCTGAAGGATCATTGTTCAAACTGCCAAGTTGACTGCGGCACGATACCGCCAACCCCAATGATTCCAGTGCCGTCGCGACTCCTTCAAAGCGCTGTGGGCTGCGAGGAACCCAAACGATTCGCAAATTCGCTACGCGCTCAACGAGTTGGACGACCAAGTCAAGCAACTGCGGCTCTTCGTCTTTGACCGAAGACGCGATCATCAAGACGGGCTTGTCTTTTGCCCATTTTGCTCGAATATCGGTTCCAAGTTCGAGTTGCTGTTTCGGTATCCTTAGATCGTACCGTAATTCACCTACGATCTTGATTCGAGACGTGGGAACGCCGATCCCGATGTACCGCTGTCGGTAAGCTTCGGTGCGGGTAAAAATCCTGGTGAATAGCTGATAAAGCGAAAACATCGCTCGGCGAGCACCGCGCTTGCGGGCCAGCGACTCGTCGAGCAAATTTCCATTGGCCATGACCATCGGAACGCCGCACCGAACCGCTTCCATGAGCATGGCTGGCCATATTTCAATCTCAAGCACAATTCCCAACAAGGGTCGAGCACGGCGAAGAAACAGACGCATGGCCCAAAAGAGATCCAGGGGAACGTAACGGATCGTGACTCGTGGATTGCTGCCGAACAGTCGTTGTCCTTCTTTCAATCCTGCCGAAGACATGTGCGTTAGGAGAATCGTATGTCCTGCATCGAGCAATCGATCAACCAACGGACTAGCGGCCCGCGTCTCGCCAAGCGAAGCCGCGTAGACCCAAATCGAGTTTTTAGGTCCGGTCGGTCCAAACCCAAATCGACTGGCCAGAAACTTCAAATAGCTCGGCTCCTTGATCGCCCGAATCGCAAACAAGAGTAGAACCCACGGTATCAGAAGATGAACCAAGGGCTGAGTCAGCCAATACGCGGTACGCATCAACAACGTCGGTCGAACTTTTTCTCGGCAATCAGGCAAAGGTCTAAGCATCGTGCTTCAAATGGACTTTGAATTCCAGCGTTCGTATTGCTTCTAAAATCACAATCGGAAAACTCGGTATGAACCTTGGCTCGCGCTACGGGCTACTCTGAACGACGGTCAAAAATACTTCTTCGAGCGATCGACCGGTGCGTTCCAGCTTGTGAATACTAATATTGGCAGTTCGCATGGCGTCGATGATGCGGTCAATATCTTCCTGACAGTGGTCGGACAACGTCAATTGCCAACGACCATTGGGCAACGCGTTGGATTGGAAATTCGCAAGGATCGCCACGCGGTTCAGCGCGCGGATGCAGCCTTGGATCTGGTCTGCGTCGCCAGCTAACTCCAAGCGAACTACGTCCGTGTCGCCAGCGTGGAATTGCTCGGTCAGTTCCGCCGGGGTTCCCGTGCCGCGTATGATGCCATCAGCAAGAATTGCAACGCGATCGCAAACCAATTCAACTTCTTGCAAAATATGGCTATTCAAGAATACTGTTTTGCCCTGCTCTTTGAGGTTCACGATAAGCGCACGCATTTCGGCTCGGCCCACTGGATCGAGGCCGTCCGTAGGCTCATCCATGACAAGCAATTCCGGTTCATGCAGGAGCGCTTGGGCCAGGGCTAGGCGTTGACGCATGCCTTTGCTGTACCGCCGAACCAATTCCTTCTCGCGACCGGCCAGCCCAACCATTTTCAGCAGCTCGATCGATCGCATAGCGATCGCGTGTTCGGGCACAGAGCTCAGTCGACCATAGAGCTGCAACGCGGAGATGGCGGTATGGTGTGCTGGGAACCGCATGTTCTCGGGCAAGTAGCCGATCAATCGACGAGCCGCTCGGCTACCGGCTGGCTGTCCCATCACGGCAGCGTATCCGCTCGACCCTCGCACGATTCCCAGCAAGACTTTGATGAGCGTCGTCTTGCCGGCACCATTCGGACCAAGCAGACCGAAGACCTCGCCTTGTTGGACCTCAAGGTCAATTCCGCGCAGTGCATGAAAGGTTCGCCGGCTCAGCAGACCCAGAGAATACTTCTTATGTAGGTCCGCTACCTCGACTGCAAGCACACGCCCGCTTGGCTTATCGCGAGTGTCCGCAGGTCGAGCTTCAGTTGCAACAATTGAACAATTCATTCGGAGTCCAAATCAGGTAGCCAAATTGTACCAGCTACAGGCGCTCCAGGGAAACGTTGGGCATCAATTCCGTTTGGCCAAGCCAGGCCATCCGTTCAGGAGTTTCAAATGCTCCGCAGCGTTTGTTTTGTCCTTCGCTAGCATTCATTGTCGCATGATGGCTATCAATTCAATTACCCATTGGACGACACAGGACTTCCCCACGGTTGGTAGACAGTGGATCACCTCTAGTCATGATAGGCATGGTCCCTAAATCCAACGCCGCACGTTCGATTTGTATCGAGCGTAGCTGTCACCAAACAAAGACGCCAGAGCACGCTCCTCAGGAACAATTTGAAATCGGTTCATGTAGAGCACAAAAATCACTGGGCCGATCAATGCAAATGGGGATGACAAATAAACTGCCCAACCAAGAAGCACAATGAGGAGCGCGAGGTAAATCGGATTGCGAGAAACACCGAAGAGGCCGCCGGACAAAAGTGTCGAAGCTGTTTCGGGCCGAAGGGGATTCAAAGTCGTCTTCGCTTTACGGACTGCCATGACCGACGCGATGTTCAGTCCGAGGCCGGCCAACATGAGAAGGACACCCACAATTTCTGTACCCGGCACTAAAATCAAAAGGCCAGCCTTTGAAATGGCCCACATCCCGAAACCTACGACGACAAACACAATTGGCGGAGGAATTTTTAGCTCTAAAGTCATCATCTCGATTCCGTGAGACCCTGGCTCGCGAAGTATTTCGCGACGCTCAGTTGCCTCGGCGTGAATGAATTGAAGGTATGGGTTGCATGCAGTTCAAAAAGCCAATGCGTGGTTGCACATTATAGCCATCAAATTTCAATGAATCCAAAGGAACAACCGAGCGAGCGGAGGCCAATGTAATTTTCCGAAACACATCGCTCTAACTCGGAACCAACAAGTGATTTTTCTATTGCAACTTCGGTTGCCTCAGTCGCGAACCGGCAATCGAGGCGGACGATGGCGGCAAATAGAGTTTTGTTTCTTCGCGAGTCTCGTGAAACGACTGTCCCTCGGTCGCGGCCAGTCGGAAGAGTTCGGGAATGAGTTGTTCGTTGGAAAGCACAACGGGTGAGTCCCATTCGGTAGTTACTTCCAGTTTGATAGAATCTTGGCTGTCATCTTGATAAGTCTCTTTGACTTGGTAGAGCCAAAACGGAACGGATGAATCGAGGTAGCCAACGATCATCTCAGCCCGATTAGGCCTGAGGCCAGTCCGATTTTCAAATAGCCGTATGTCGATCAGCGCCAGGCTCCGACTGAGTGGCGGCTCGGCGGCGGCCTCGCCGCGCAAGACCCAAACGTGCTCATCCCCCCAACGCCCTTCGGTCAACTGCGACCAATTGTATTGCTGAATCAATTTTCTGAGCAACTCGGACTGCCCGCCGATTGCCAAATACATGGCCACAACCGGATCGTGCAACGATTGGCTGGTGATCGTAAGCCGGTCGCGTATTTTGCCCAGGTCCACTTGAGTACGAAGGGAATGATCGCCGACCGTTGCAAGCGTCGAAAGCACCTCGCCGTCGCTGATCTGGGTGAGTGAATTCATTCGGCTGCCCACGGGTGCTTGCAAGCTCAATCGCATTCGACCACTGCCCTGCCCTCCACGAACATACTTTCCAAAACTGGTTCGCTTCTTGTCGAACGCAACGATCGTTTGTCTGACTTCGCATAGCATGGGTTTTCCCCATACTGCCTCGAGGATGCTCCGGTGGAGGATTTGGACGGCGATTTGTGGAGGAGCCGATGGCGTGGCGTCACCGGCTATCGCAGACTGTTTGTCACGCGGCGGTTGCTGAGAAAACGCATGCAGAGCTAGCAACGCAAATGACAGCAAAACGGCCAAGCCAAGACGTAGGCCGCCAGACAAATTGGCTGGTCGTGCAATGTCGCGGCGGTAGTTCGAGTTCGTGACTCGTGCCATTTGCAAAGTCGGCTTGACGTTAATTTGTTTCAGATGTTCCGGATGTGCCGGATTTATCAAAGATTACAACTGCTTTTGGCCGAACAATAGCCACTGAGACTACTTCCAGCCGCGAAATAGTAGGCATTTCAAGCCGTGCGCGTCCAGCCGAATTGAACCGCACCAACGTCAGACCAGCCCAATGAGGGAGCAAAGCATGTCCATGCGTCATTTTCTAACTTTAGCCACGCTAATCCTTGGCGGCCTGTCCGGGTGTGCTTCGACAGCGCGCCACAATATTCCACCTGCCCAGAGGTTGCTTGAACCTGGTCCTGGCGTGGGCGGCCCTGGTCCTGGCGTTCTCGGTCCTGAGATCTCCGGGCTTTCCGGTCCTGGTCCTGGTCCGGGTTTTGGTCCCGGTCCCGGTTTCGGCGGTGGAGCCCCGGTTGCGGCTGCCATGGGACCTGGTGGCGACGTGGTGCCAGCCTCCTACTCGTGCGGTGACGGCAGTTGTGGTGTCAGCGGCGGAGGCGGTGGCGATGGACAAGACTACGGTGGAGCACTAGCCGCCGGAATGCTCGGTGGAGGTTTGGCGAACATCCAAGTCATCTTCAATAGTCCGGATGGAATGCAGATTCATTACGACACGTTGGGCGACGGTACGTTCACCAGCGAACCGCTTTACGTACCCGGCCGGCTGGAGTTTCCTCAAGGTGGCATCTTCCGCCTGAAGCTCACGCATATCGGCGGCCTCGAAGGAGTCGAACTTTATCCCACGCTGGAAGTGGCCCACGGTAACGTTCGCACAGCAGCTTATCTAGCTCACAATGCGATACCCGTGCAATTCACGGTGGAAGATTTTAACTTCGCGTTGGGCGGCAACTTCGTGACCAAGGTCATCTATTTGCCCGATCCCGAGTTCCAAGGTGACGCCTTGGCTGGAGTCGGCGTACTGGCGAGCAACCGGCTTGAACCAGGTTTGGATCCGATCGTCGAAGCCGATCGTCGCGGAGCCATCCTTGCGATCATTCGTCTCGGAAACAAAGACGTTGAATTGTCTGGTCCAGGTGGCGGCCTAGCTTCGTACGGCGGTCCCGGCATGGACGGTGCGGGCATGACTGGACCATGGTCTCACGGTGGCGGAGTGCCTGCGTCGCTACCCGGATACGTTGCCGGCATGACTGGGCCTCAGTACGGAATGACCTACACGGGAACTCCGATTGGATTGCCGGGACCACCCCACATTCCACTGGGAATGCCAGCCGGTCTTAAGAGCCATACGATTCGCAATTCGTCGCACGACCATATTCCTGGACCAGTCGAGAACGTCAAGATCAACGTCCGGCGAACACCTGGCATCAGCTATCCGAATCCACCCAGCCGCGTGAACATCCGCGAGCAGAATATTCATCCGGGTGTACCGACAGGCATGCCGCTTTACATGCGACATAGTCAGAACGTTGGTTCGGGGCCGAATCCTAGCATGGGCGGCTACGGCGGCGCGGATGCCGCAGCCTACTGCCCACCCGAGTAACTGGAGCTGAGCCTGGGACTGAAGCTAGAGGTAAGCCTGGGGTGTGGAGAACTTTTTGAATGAAGCAAGCAGTCGAGTCGATACGGCTCGACTGCTTCTACTTGAGTAGGGAAAAGAAGCCTTTGCGACTGAAGACGCAAGGGGTGTTAACTCGAATGAACTCAGTACGTAAATGTCTCCGCTAATCTGCCGATCGTTGTTGCTCTTGGCTGGATCTGGCCTCGCACTCGTTCCGCTCGTCGAAGCTCGCGGCCAAACCCGACAATTGCCAAGAAACACTCGTCACTTGCTCGATGCGAGCGGGCCACCCGGCCAGGTGGCCCAAGCTCAAGCTTACGGCAATCGGCCAGCCGTTGGCTCATTGACCGGTGTTTCGATCATTGGACCAACTGGGCTCAAAATTGGCCTAGCGCAACATGGCCAGTTTCTCGACCCGATCGATGCGCCCGTGACAACTGGCATGCTCGTGGGTGCGGTTTATCGATTTCGCGTTACCAATATCCCTGACTGGGCGGGCGAAGAGCTTTACCCGACGCTCGAAATCATCGATCGCGTCAATCCCGAGCCGCGAATTGAGCATCGTTTTCCAATTTCCGTCGTGTTAACTCAGGACGATCTATTGCAGTCACTCCAAGGAGCGCTAGTCACCCGCGTGATCTACTTAGAGGACTCCGACGTTGCGGCTCCTTTTGCGACCAAAGCTGGAGAGCAAATGTCTCTTGATGTCGGGCCCACAACCAATGCGCTGCGAGCGGCCGATGAACTTGGCCGACCCGTGGCTATCTTGCGAATCGGTTCGCGTGTGCCAACGGATTTGACCGGTGACCTGAGCGAGTTTCTGTACGGATGCCCGCCATGGGTACCGATGAGCATTGCTCCCAACCGCGATGCGCTCATTCGCCAAGGTCAAATTCCCGACATGATGCTGACTGAGCGAACCGATGCCATCTACTCTGAACCAGCTATTGAGAAACAACCGCGTGAGCCATTGCACGAAGCGGGTGGATTCAATCCATCATCCCAAGAGCACGGATTCGCATGTCCGGATTGTGGCGTATGTGGTGCGTCCAGTAGCTGTGGTCATGAATGTCACTCGATGCCTTGCCCGGGTGAGCGTGGTGCCCCGGATCCAAACGAGCACGTATTTGATGGCGGCGATCGCGATCCACGAGCCGTTGTGAAAAAGGATTGGTCCGCAGCGGGCATTGGTCCGAACGACACGCTTGTCTACTACGAAACAGCCGGCGGCAAAGTCTGCATCCATCCATCCAATCGCGTTGCCATCTACGCACCTCGATTCGGTGCAATTCGGCAAGTCACGGGTGCGGTCGTATCGGCCAACGCCTTGGCTCCAGGGCGTGTTCATTCTCCGCTCGGCCCCGAAGCGGTTGAAGAACAGAATCGCATCGCAGGCATGACGCGAAACGCGACCCCGAACATAGGCAAACAGATCCAGCGGCTCGATCGATTCCGCCTTGAACAGAACCCGACGCCGATCGATCGAGTCGTCCAACCGACGCCGATGACTGACGCCGTGGCGGCTTTGATCAATGTGGACGTTTCAGCCACTGACCTAGCTGCACGCCGCGAAGGACCTGCCATGAAGGGCCTGACCTACTTTGTCCAAACGCGGTATTTGCCCGAGTCAGTGGCCGTTTTGATCGGCGACCAACCAGCGGTTGTGATGACTGGAACTAAGCAACCGTCCGAGGTCGTTTTATACGAAATCCCCGATCGGTGTTCGATCCGAATCACCAAATCTGCCTCGCACACCTCAGCCGAACCCGGAGAATTGATTCGCTTTACAATCCGTTTTGAGAACGTCGGTCCAAACCGAGTCGAGAACGTGGTGATAGTAGATAGCCTAAACTCACGACTTGAGTATATTGGAGGCACTCAACAAAGCAGTGCGGACGCCCGATTCAGCTCGAAACCCAATGAAGTGGGCTCAAGCGAACTGCGCTGGGAAATTGGTCCTGACCTCGCTGTTGGCGAAGGTGGCGTGATCAGTTTCGATTGTCGAGTCCGTTAGTTTCGCACGTTGATGGAAGTGATTCCTACCCGACGCCCCAATTTTTCCTGAATGTTTTCAACCCAGCTTCGTCGCGATCATATCCAAGGAATGTTGTTAGGAGCGGCTATTGGCGAGTCGCTCGGTTCGTCCTTGTACGGCCTTTCGCGACGCGCAATCCTAAAGAAAAATGGCCGAAAACCGCTGCGTTATCGCCTTCTGCCTGGAGTTGGGTTGCCTGGTCGCAACACGAGCCTAATGTTGCTAGCAACCCAGTCCATTGCCTGTTCGGCGTCGGAGAGCAAATACTTCGGCGAAACCTATGCCGGTCGACTCGGTTGGTGTATCTTCAGCTTTCCGGTGGGCCTCGATTCACCCAGCGTCGTTGCTGGGCTGAAGTCGTGGCTTTCGCTGTTTGATGTTCCAACGGGCAGCCAGTCGACAGGGAACTCGCCGACGACACGCGCGATTTTTGTGGCCATGGCCCTACACGGAACCGGCTCACGGCTCAAGAAATGGATCGAAACCAGTACAGCGGTCACACACCTCGATCCGTTGGTCACCGACGGTTGTCAGGTTCTGGCAGGCGTCGCAGATGCGGTTGCCAAGCAATTGGAACAACTCAATCCGCTCGAAACCTGCCGAAAAGTAGTAGGCCTGAGTTCGCAGCCTGAACTTCGCCAACGCATGGATCAACTCCCAGATTTTCTTCAGAACGGGCGCAGTCCACGGTTTGTAGCCAATTACTTTGGATGGGACACTCGAATCGATTCGTACATCGTTCCGACAGCGGTGATGGCGACCTATTGCTTCCTTCGGTATCCACTTAATTTTCGAAAAGCCGTCGAATCCGCAATACGCTTGGGAGGTGACACCAATACGCTCGGGGCGATCGTCGGCGGACTAAGCGGTGGAATCTTGGGTTCGGCACATCTTCCTCAAGACCTTGTTCACGGACTTTCTGACTTCGCCTACGGACCAACTTGGATCAAGGGAATGTCCATTCGGATGTCGCACTGGCCACATGGTCCTGACGATCTTCATGCCGCACATGCAGAACCGACGGCGGCAATCGAATTGACTACCATGAATCTCATGCGAGGCGCTCTGACCGCGCTCAATCGAGTCTGCCGGATTCCGCTGCGCTTACGAGTCAACAACGTTCCCCGACGTCTACGCCGCAAGTAATTGCAGTTTGGAATGCAGTAAGGGGTACGCGCTTTTCGGGCTGTAGCCGGGCCTCGAGGCTTGCGAGTTCATGCAGGCCCAATCGCACCTATCGGTTGCATCGGGCTAGTATACAATTCGAATTGCGAATTGCTTCTACAACGTAAAGCTCCAAGCCAAAAACGGTTTCCATGCGACTACCCACAATCGTGCGTTTCAAAGGGCTGCTCGTATTGTTGCTCATCGCGTCACTATGCGGCATGTCGGCAAGCCCCGCGCAGGCTCAACTGCGAGGGGCAACTCCTGAATTGCTCAAGGTTACGGATCGAGTGTACGTCGCACTCGGGTTTGCTCTGGGCAACGTGAGTTTCATCGTCACCGACAACAGCGTCGTTGTAGTCGACACGACGGAGAGCCCGGATGCGGCCCAAGCTACGTTGACTGAGCTACGGAAAATTACGCACCTTCCGATTCGTACGATCATCTATTCGCACTTCCACGGCGATCACATCAACGGCGCGGTCGCATTCCGTCCCAGCCGCGATGACAAGCTTGATGTCATTGCTCAGCGAAATCATATCGATGAACTGGCCATGTACCAGAAGGCTCGCAATTACAACATGCGGCTCAACGCGATTCAGTTCGGATCGAGCTTGCCCCAGCGAGATCCTACGCTGGAACTCGCCATGGATCCGCTGCGCCCCACGATCGGATACATTCGACCAACGACCTATTTCGACCAGGAGTATAAGTTCGAGGAAGGCGGGGTTCGCTTCGAGTTGTATAGCACGAGCGGCGAAACATCCGATCATTTGATGCTTTGGCTGCCGGACCTGAAGGTGCTCTTTCCCGGCGATTTGTATTACGCCAGCTTCCCGATGCTTTCGAGTCCCATGAAACACGCCCGCCCCGTACTCGAGTGGGCCGAATCGATCGATCGCATGCGGCTGTTGTCGCCCGAATATCTAGTTCCATCGCACACTCAGCCGATCGAAGGCAAAAAAACAATTGACACCGTACTAGCCAACTATTTTTCGGCCATACGACATGTGCATGATGAAACGCTTAAGTGCATCAACGAAGGCATCAGCGTGGCAGAAGCCCGAGAGAGAGTTAAGCTGCCTGACTCGCTTGCCAGTCTACCGTATCTGGCTGAACGTTACGGGCGAGTTTCATGGAGCGTCGATGGAATCTATCGCTACTATACGGGTTGGTACGATCAAATTCCGGCCCATTTGAACTCTCAACCGACAGCCCAATTGCATCGCGCGATTGCTGCCGCTGCAGGTGGCGTCGAGCCAATTTACAAACAAGCCCTTCAAGCCCATGACGCGGGAAACGACCAGCTATCGCTGGAGCTTCTTACGATTGCGCTCGACGTAGAAGCATCGCACCAGCCATCGCGAACGTTGATAATACAAGTTCTTCGACAACTCGCGGCTAGGTCATCCAACGGTGTTGAACGCAACATCTACCTGGGGGCTGTTCAAGCGCACGAGAGCTACGTTCCACAAAAGGTTCGGTAACCTCTGTCCCCTTCGGGCGGTGGTGAGCGATAGGCTTCGTTGGAAGTCGATTCGTCAAAGGGTTTCGTAAGCACGATCAGCAATTCCTGCAGCGGCTCAAGATCTTCGAACTGGACCGCCGCCGCAAGGGCTTCCTCCACGCGGTGGTTTCGTGGGATCACTACGGGATTGTTCTGCCGCATCAATTCTTGCGACATGCCCCAAACGAATCCCGACGTGCTGAGTCTTTCTTGCCGCATCACCAGCCATTGTTTGAACTCGGCGGTTTCGTAGTCCGACGATCGAACGTGACCGGTCGTCAAATCTCGGAATGTGCGTGTGTAGTCCATTTGCTGTTGGTCCATGAGCGTCAAGAGTGACTCAACTAGAGCTTGATCTTCGTCGCGAGTATCGATCAGTCCGATCTTCTTACGCATGCCACTGAGCCAATGGTTCAAGAATCGATGTGGAAAGGCATGGATGGCTTCGTTTGCAAGTTCATAGGCGTGCGTCGCATCGTCGGCCAGCAGGGGTAAGAGCGTTTCCGCGAATCTCGCGAGATTCCATTGGCAAATTCCAGGTTGATTGCCAAATGAGTAGCGTCCTTGTTCGTCGATCGAGCTGAAAACTGTCGAGGGGCTATACGCATTCATAAACGCACAAGGTCCGTAGTCGATTGTCTCGCCGGATATGGATACGTTGTCGGTGTTCATAACCCCGTGAATAAATCCAACGTGCATCCACTGGGCGACCAATGACGCTTGGCGATCGATCACAGCCTTCAAGAATTCCAAGTAAAGGTTTTCGGCCTCCAGCAGATGTGGATAGTGTCGGCGAATCGCATAGTCAGCTAGCGATTTTAGAACATCCGGATTCGGAAGCGCCGCTGCATATTGAAACGTGCCCACGCGAATATGGCTGGCCGCGATTCGGGTTAATACCGCCCCGGGTTCGAATTCGTATCGGCGAATCGATTCCCCTGTCCGTACGACGGCTAGGCTGAGCGTCGTCGGAATTCCGAGAGCTTGCATCGCGTGGCTGATGATCAATTCTCGGAGCATCGGTCCGAGCGAAGCCCGTCCGTCGCCTCGGCGCGAATACTGCGTTTGACCTGCGCCTTTGAGTTGAACGTCCAGCAATTTGCCCGAAGGCGTCTCTTGTTCGCCCAGCAGGATTGCTCGTCCATCCCCCAGCATTGTAAGATGCCCGAATTGATGACCCGCGTATGCTTGCGCAATGGGCTGCGAACCGGGCGGAAGTGCATTGCCCGCAAGAATCGAGACTTGGTCACGTTCCCCAAGCCCGGCAGCATTCAATCCTAGCCCTTCAGCGACTGCGGCATTCAAAATGACCAACGTCGGATCGCGAACAGCAGTTGGCTCAGCCCGACTGAAAAGCTCGGATGGCAACTGTGAGTAAGAATTTTTCAGATTCCAACCTGCAATCGAGGGTGCTTTGGCCGTGTTCATTCTGCTCTTCATTCGTGTTTCGCAAATTTCGGCAATTCTCGCTCATCGCCAAGTCTATATGAACTGGAAAGGGACTTCCATTCAATAGAATGGTACTCGTAATCCTACTCGATAATGCCACAGGGCGCGCTGAAGCTCGAGTACCGTGGGCAGAAGTGCGAGAGAGACAGCCATATGGACGCACACGCAGTGGATCGTTTCTTTGGATGCTGGACTGCGGGAGCGCTGCAAACGAATCTTGAAAAAAAATTTTGGAATTCTGAGATGCCCTCGATTACTGTCGATATTGCGTGGGCAATTCCAGAGTTTCGAGAACCGGAAACACGCGTGAACCAGTGGTGCGGCTTTGCGAGAGAATTACAACGAGTATCGACCGCATAGCTCGCTAGGCGGTCAGAGACCAAGAGAATTCGCGCGTCGCTGTGCTGCTTCTGTTCGGGCTGCGCCTATACTCCTGCAGCACAGCGACCTATTGTTACTACCCCAACCAAAACTCTCATAAAACCTGGACAAAAATAGGTGGCACCCCACCGCACTCAAGCAGTTGTGTCGCCCTTTTTTCTCGGATACAATCAATCGGTTCGTCGATTTTCTTGATTCAACCCGGATTAAAAATACCGGAATGGATGTTGTCGCATACCGATGATGGGAATCTGCCTATGTCCAAGATTTGGCTTGCACTATTAGTGTCGATCGCACACATGCCCTGCAGCTTTGGGCAAGTCTCCGACACGCTTCAGCGAGTATGGTCCGACGCCAGTGGCAAGTTCAGTTTGGAAGCCAGGCTGGTTGGGATCGACGCGGAAAACGTTCAGCTTAACACATCTGATGGCAGGGCCGTCAAGGTAACGATTAATCGGCTTGGCCAGGAAGAGAAATCGTTTATCGAGGCGGTGAAACATTGTGATGAAAGTAATCAGCAATATGCGAAAATGGTCCAGCATCTACCGAGATTAGCGGCTAGTCCTACGGCAGTTGCCGAGATTTTCGAGTCGCTGCATCGAAGTTGCAAGCACGGGTTCGCAGCGGGTCTTTTTGGTGGTACGCTGAACGCCGCCAGTGGCGACTCCAAGAAACTGGTCAACGCAAAACGTCAGTTGGATGAAAGTATCCAGCGGCTGCGCCTGGTACATGAAATACTTCCCGATTTGCATGGCCTTACCCTGGCAACGGCACTAAACAATCGAGCGTTGGTTGCCATTCGTGAAGGCACGCCGGCTTCAGCGGTCAACTATTTATCTCAATCCGCTGCGGTTACCAATTCGCTGCCCTTTATCGTTTACCATAACGCGACGATTCTCGTCGAGGCTGCTAACGTCGCGGAAGCAGCCAAAAGGTCATACCTGGGTAAGGCTGACCGAAAGAAATTATTGCACATTTTGGCCCAGACCAAACCACAGGCGCCGAACATCAATGTGCCTGACCGATACATGTACTCGTTTTCCCATGATGCATTTGAAGCATTATTGAATAGTATCAGCATTTCTCTAGTACCGGCGGTCGAAGGGAGGGGAACCATCGAGAGTTTATTTAACAGGGCTAAGCTCTTGCCTGAACTGACGTGTATCGAATGCAAAGGCACGGGCGTTTACCCCTGTCCTGGTTGCGCCAAGGGCGTTGTCAGCAATCGCGTGCGAGAGCCTGTGGGCACGAATCCGATCAATGGTGACATTATTTACGGTACGAGAGTGTACCCAGTGAAGTGCGAAAATTGTGATGGAAAAGGAGGGTTCAAATGCCCGCATTGCGACAACGGCCGTTTGTCGTTGTAGATGTAGATCAAGGCTGCCCACTGATGAGGATCGGAAATTCCTCATCGATCGCGTGTAATTGCTCACAAAAAGCTTTGGCGGATTCTTTCAATCGATCCAAAAAATCAAAGAAATTCGCCGGAGGTGCTGCTACAAGGTTACCGATTGCTTGATGCTGCTCGGCTAATATACCGATTTCTCTGCGAGTGGATGAGTTCAGATTCAAATTGTGAGAAATCCCCTCAAACTCGATATGGCGATTCGGGAAAATTGCGGATCGGCGGACGTCATGGAGGCTTGCGTAACCTTCAAGGATTTGGCCGGTGCTGCATTGAAAGAGCGGTGTACCGCTAACTTCAGAAAAAACTCGCGAGAAATCCGAGACTTGATCTTGAAACTCCTCAATATCGTTTGTGGCCAGAACCAGCGTGCGGCGTATATTATGTTCCTGATCAATCCCCGCCGATGGTTTGAGCGGTAATGCGTTAACGAGCGACACCAGAATACAAACTGGAACGGCGTAATTGATCAGCTCTTTGCCGAGCGCCTTGCTATCGACAATCCCGATAACTTTCCCATCCATTCCAAATACCGGGCCTCCCGAGTTACCTGGATTGACAGCAGTCGAGATTTGATATCGGAGAGAATTTGAACGTGATACCTCGGCGCTCATAACTCCTTTGGTAACAGCGTTTTCAATTGCCTGCCCTGATGGACCACCTGGACTACCCATGACAACGATATCTTGACCTCGACGAAACTGATAGTTGGAATCCAACTTTACGGTCGCATGCCTTGCATCAATCCATAGGATGGCTAGATCATGCTGCGGGCTTTCAGCGACAATTCTTGCGGGGATTCTTCTTGTTCTATCAACTGATGGAAACGCGACGAAAATTTCGTCCGAGTACGCGGTCGCTATTACATGAAAGTTTGTTGCAACAAGATTTGGCTCAAATGCAAACCCCGACCCACCCGAACCGTCTGACGTCTCTATTAGCGCTACAGCCGGCTCAACCTTGGCGACAAGGTTTTCAGTGGATTCAGAAGGGGCAGTACTATTAGATGAATCCAAATCGTCAATAAATGGATCAACTGCTACAGAGTTGTTTTTTGCTGAAAATACAACGAATAGACATAAGATTATGATCGCGGCGGTTGCGCCGATGATTGCGAACCATCCATGCAAGTAGTCGCTTTTGGATGGATTCGTTTGAGCGCTTGGTCTCACTGCTGGCGGCGACATTCGAACTGGACTCTGAACTGTAGCGCTTGGTCGCACATCGTTGAGATCGTTCTGTGGCAGCGGCGAGCGATTTCCAAATATCTGAGGAACCTGCGAGGCAAGCGTCCAGCCGTCTCCGTCGGCGGTACGTATTTTCGTATTCGGCGTGATGACTCGCTGGTCCGCGAGACGTCGAAGCTGAGTTAGGGTATAGGGGCCCTTCACTCCATCCTTGTGCTGAACGTAGAAGGTTTTTTCGCGGTATTCGGCCATTTGCGATTCTCATAATCGGATGCGATTAAGCTTATCTAGCTTGGTAGTATATTCCGCCATTTTGTCTTGCCAAATATTGGAGGGTCTGGACCGTCTCCGCCAATCCGACTCCATCAATTCTCACGAAGCGCTTTGACTTTTTGTTCTCGGCAGTGATTACGTCTACAACCAATGGATTGAACTCTCCGTCGGAGAGCATTACGATCCGATTCGGCTGCTGAGCTAGCGCGTACGCCATCGTCTGTAGTGGGGACGTGCCACCACTTGGGTGAATAGTTTCCATCCATTGGATGGCGATTCTCTTGTTCTCGGTCGTTGCCTTTGCAAGCTTCTGAAGCTCCGGATGCATCGTCATCGAATCATTGAAGAAGAGGATCAAGAACTCTTGATCGTCCTGCAAGTGATCAATGGCTTCTGAGAGGGCCTGAATGACTCTCGGTAAATTGTTCCCGGACATGCTGGCTGAACGGTCGATGACCAACACGATGCGTTTCGCTTCAAGTGAGTCGAGGAATGGGTTCTTACCATCGGAGGAGATCGCACCAATGTTGCCGCCTTCGCCGGTGTTATTTTTGCCTTGATACAAAGGAATACTAGGTATACGAACGACTTGTTCCATCGGGTCTTCGCTCTCCTCGGTAACATCGGCTGACGGTTGCTCTGATTCAGCAGTTTCTGTATCGGGCATGGGAGATGCGTCCGTCGGAAGTCCGGTGTCGCTTGTTTCGCTAGCAGGGCTTTCTTTCACATCGTCGACCACCGTGGCCCGATCAGGTTGCTCTCCACGGTCAGAATCAAATCCGCTATCCTCTCCGGTACTCCCTAATGGTGCGTTAGCACCTTGGTCCATATCACTTTCTGAGCGGTCAAGCCGCATAGCCACCAGGCACGAGAGGATTGCAAGCAAGAATAGAGACACCGCAATCGCATAGATGGCCGCATCGGAGGAGGATCTACTTGACAATGCCTCATCGGATGACCGAGTCAACCGTGGCGGTGTGCTGCGAGGCGATAATGGAGGCGGGCGGCTTGCCATCTGATTCACTGAACCCTTTGAAAATCGCTTGACGGGGTAACATCAAGCGACGGCACGTCCGGCAACGGCCAGAGTTGATATTGGAACCCATTCTCGATGGCAATCGCTTTCATGGCCGCGAAGTTTTCGAAGGAATCGGGCCAAACTCCGATCGATAGGATGTTCTGGTACGGGGAATACTCGTTCAGATAGGCGATCAATTTAGTTTGGTCCGCAGCTTTCGCTAGATACCACCCACCATCGATTTTGGGCGTAATTCTGGTGGCTATACCTGCCTGATTCACGGAAACGTGTTGAGTATCCGGACGTTCACTGTTGGCTTCGTAAACAGGAAAAACTCTGCCATACTTCATTACGAGAATGACGTTAGGCTTAGCTGTACGCTCGACTTGGGGTAGTTTCAGGACTTCAAGCTGTTCGTCCAATGCCTCGTCCAGCGCCTTGCGATCTGTTTCCAGCGCGGCCTGGGCTTCGATCAATTGTTGTTCGAGATTGTCTAAATCTTCGCGTAACTCAGCGCTTTCCCGCAAGGCTTCCGCAAGTTGCTGAGTTGCCTGTGATTGTTCATGAACTGTTTTTTCCAACTCCTTTTCGATCTGATCCAGTTCTTCCTGTAGGCCGAGAATCTCGGTTTGTTCCGGTTTCGGTTGAAGCTCTCTCAATACCGCGATCGATCCACTGAGCTGAGTTCGTAGAGATTCCAGTCGGTCAATGTTTACTAACGTCTCGCGGGACTCGTCAGCGGACATAGGCAGGCCCATTTCTTGAGCCTTTGCCGGTTGCTGTGTCCGATCAAGCACGACAATCGACAGCAGAATGGCGACCAGGATGATCCCGCCGAACGCGTTGCAAACAACGTCCAGAAACAGGTCCAAGCTCGAATCAGGTTGCTTGCGACGGCGTCTCATGGTCGCGACTCCAATTGAGAACGCAACCTGAAATTGGCACCTTCACCGACAACGTCGAAACCATACGCTGCTCCACGTTTCTCAAGTGTGGCGGCCACCTCAACGTAGTCGTTGACGCCTGACGGGTTGACGATCAAAAGAAATTGCCGGCTCTCAATGTCCAGCGTTGCAAACCACTGATGAAACTGTTGGATTCGCAATGTTCCTGAAAAGGTCTGATTTGAGCCGTTTGCCGAGTCCGTGATCATAATCTTTCCATCCTGCAATCGGATCAACACGAGGTTCCGCCCCTCGATGGTCTTGTCACGGTACACGACGGGATGATCGGTTTCTAGAACCGACGCATATTTTTGAACCTCTGCGCGTTTGGCAAGGAGGTCTTCGAGCTTCTCCCGATCCGCTTCGGCGGCAAGCCCCTCGGCGATGATCGTTTGATGCACCTGTTCCGCTTTGATCAGCGCTTGCTTCAGATCCTCGATGGTTTGATGCGACCGCGAAAGACGGTCATTCGCCTCTAGTATTTGAAGCTGCAGATCGCGCTCTCGTTGCGGTGCGTTCAGACGATTGATGTCAGTAGATGCAGATTGACTCTGTTGCAGCGAATCATACTCGGCCTGCAAGCTAGAGACCTCGGATTCCAAAAGGGCCAGCGACGCGAGAACTTCACGGCTGATAGACTCGTAGCTCGGCGAACTCGCGCTGGTGGTTTGAACAAGCTCAAGCACCATAATCAGGATGATCAAGACGAAGATACCTACGATCGACGTCATCACGTCTTGGAACGCGAAAAAGGAAATCGGGATGGAGTTCTGTTTTCTACGGGACAAAATCTATATTTCTCGAGCTTGTTCGAATGGTAGTATCTTGATCTTGCTGGTGATTTGGCGAAGACAAAACGCTTGACAATCGTCGAGGAATTCTTCTTCTGCCTTCTTTTGAGCGGTCATCCAGAGCTGAATGACAAGCGCAATCACCAGAGCCAACAACGTCGTTTCGAAGGCGATGCTCAGTCCCCCTGTGACTTCTCGTAGCGAGGAGACGATTGCCGACACTTCCGTCTCATTCTCAAGCAGTGAGCTAAAGCTGGCCATGGACTGCGATAGCCCCAACACCGTGCCAATAAAGCCCAATACCGGAATTGCCCAGAGAAAGCCATTCAAGATCGCAAAGCTGGTTTCGTGAGACGAACTGTCTTGATCAGCGATCGAATTCAGTATCTCATCGGCATCCGATACTCGGCCAAGATTTTTCAAACTCGAAATCGCGATCAAAATCCGATTGAATACGATGAATCGCTCTGGGTCTTCAGCAATTTCATGGATGCGGTGGCTGACCAGATCCGCCGTTTGCGAGCTGAGCACGAATGAATGATCATTGGGAACGACCGACGTTTCAAGAGCCAGTCGCTGGATTCTCAGTTTGCGCCGTTTGACGATCAGAATGATCGTGGCCCAGGTCCCTAAAAAGACGCACGCATATTGGGTTGGTCCACGCTCAAGTATCATCGATCGGAAGTATGACATGGGTGAAAAGTAGAGAGCAAGCAAAAGAACGCTCGCGACGAGAACTGCAATCAACCCGGTGGACCAAAGATTGGCGTCGGTACCACGCCGAGTTTTGAATCCAAGCCATCGATCGGGGTCAGTACGATGGACGCTAAGAGTGGGTGAGGTGATGTTCGTCACAGGCATGGTGCTTTCTCAACGGTTGAACATATAAATCGAATGCACACCGAATGCATAGGCGATCAAAAAGATTGCCGCAATAGACATGACAAGTGCAAAAACGTAGACTCCACTAAAAAACCAAAATCGCGATAGCAGCCGCAGGCTACGAAGTACACACGCTTCATTCGGTGCGTACTTCATCACATTGACGGCACTTCCGTATTGGAATAGTCGAACGCAAGCAATGAACCCGGCGACGCTGATCCCCAAAAACAGAATTGAAATGAAAACATTAACGATTGCTTCTCCGCTCGAGTCGGCTGGAGCAAGTATGTTTGTCACCAACAGGAAAATCGAGCCAATTACTTCAAAGGCCAAGGCAATCAATCCTATCACTGCGATAATGTGCACCCAACCGTTGCGGATGCGTTGCTCATTAATAATGGACCCCAAAAAATTGCTACTAGCTGATGTGTCAACAGCTTCGTTAATTCTGTTAGCGCTGGCACCTCCAGAAAACCACTGCGGTCGCGACAGCGATGCAGGTAGCCAGTCGGTCATGCCTTCCTTCCATACCAACGTATCTTGCGTGACCTTATCAAGCCCAATCCATTGCTTGACGGTGGAATCGTCCACCGGCCCCAGTGCCGCTCCGTTGATGTTCACGTGCCACTTGTCCGCTCGGATGGAAGGCTGGGCGTGGGCGGCCATATCTAATTGCACTTGTGGCTCTTCCGATCCATCTGTTTCGTTCGGTGTCGTAGTTGCAGAGCTAGTCGATTTGATTTCCTTTTGTTCAAAGAACTGGTTGAACGTTTCAGCGCGCCGCCACTCCAACCCATCGGGTGACAGTTCGTGCATTCTAGTGATCTGACCGCGCTGAATCGAATTCAGCACCTTTTCTTCGGTCATTGGCCCTAAGACGCGTCCACGGAAGCGAATGTAATAGCGATTGGACAATGCGGTACCCTCGATTGCTATTGCCTATGGTTGTGCGATAAAAAACAGCGGACGCCCGGCAAGGAGACTAGCCGTTGAAGGAATCATCGTGGACTCGCTGTCTCGATAATTCGCTATCGGGACAATCTCGGCACTAGTCTGACTACTAGGATTTTTCACGACGACTAATAGCTGGCCGTTACGAGTCGGTTGTCGTGCAAGCCAAGGGAGAATCCGACCTTCCGAATCACGTTGCAGAGAACCTACCCATTGAATCGAAGCGGCCGACAGCGCTCTAACGGCTTCGCCGGACGCGGCCTGCTCGCGGTGTGCATCGCCGAGTACACGCTTGAGTTTGCCAAGAAACTCTTGCTCGATCTTGTAGCTCGGCTTTACGGGATCCGCCCACGGTTTCAGTTTCTGGCGTTGCTTCAACTCGAGTGATATCGGCTCAAGCCGTTCATCAAGATAGCTGCTCCCCATGATCGCCGCGTCGACAATTATACTGAGGATGGCTTCCTTGGCGCTACTATCCAATTGCGATTCATCCAGCGTCTGTTTCGCAAATCCAAGCAATTCGATTTCCCATTGTCGTAACACATCGTTTTTTTTGGTGCTCAGGCTTGCGGCCAATGTATCGAAAAAGGTTTTTGGTTGTTTGATCATCTCATTCGGAAATTTGGCCGAGACCTTCTTAACCGCTCCATTGGTCTCGGAAACAATTTCGATAGTGGCCAAATTGAACTGTTTCTTGAAAACCGGATTCCCGTCCACGTCGCGGCCATAAGCAAAATAGCGCTTAATTTCCGGTTCGCCATGCACACTGAGGTGCAGAGTGTAAAGCGTTGAAAGGATGGAATCACTAAGCGATTTCTTAAGCCGCTCAAATTCGTCGGGTCTTCGCTGAATGCGATCAATGCATTCCATCGCCGATGAAATACCGGCAAAGGATGGTCTTATATCGATCTCTTGTTGGAACGCCGCTAGTGCGGTATGCAGTTCCCTGGCCTCGTCCGGCGACCATTTTCCAATAAAGGATCTGGCCTGGGCACACAGCCTATTCCACCGTTCAACGATTTTCCAAAGCTCGCTTTCCGTTAGCGCCTCAGTGTACTCTCGCTTGGAAACCGCATCATTTACCGTTGAAATGTAAGCTTCCAAGGCTTGATGATGGTCTTGAAGCGATTGCGCCGATCGTATGCGATTCTGAGCTTCAGCCTTGATCTGATTGACCGATATTGCGTCTCTTACGACTTTTCGCTGATTGGTGGTGCGAGTCCAAAGATTCGTGATCAGGTCGATTCCTGCAGAGCCAGCGCGAGGGTTATCCTGTCGAAGCTTGCTCAGTTCGGCCAGAATGGGGTCGAAACTATTTTGGTTCAAAGACTCCAACGGCAAGGATTCAAGCCGGTCCAGTTCGCGGGAGAGTCTTTGAACTTCTCGCTGCACTGCAGTAAGTTGCTCTGTTTCCAGCTTGGAGTCATAAGCTTGTTTGGCGCGGCGAACTTTGAACACGCGTCCTTTCTCATGTTCGGTGCGCGCCAATTCCTCGGCTTTCTTAACAATCCCAAGATCAATCTGTTCCGCTGGAGTAGATTCCAGTAGAGCCATGAAGGACTCAAATTCGCGCACTCTCTGTTGTTCGGCGGCCTGCCGGTTTTCCAAATCGGATAGGAGCGACTGTATTTGAGCGGAGTCCAAGACGTAGGCTTTCTTGGCGCTCAGATTCTCAACGAACTTCTGGGCCTCCTGGAGCTGCCCTTTTGTCAACATTCCTTCAATCGACGTCACGGACGACATGATTTCGGCGGCCCTTAGGCTGCGCCGTTGCCAGATGACGAAAACACCTAACAGAAGTACAGCCGCCGAAGCAATTGAGGCAATTCGGAGAAAAGATTTGCGTTGGTTGCTTAACTGCAATTCGGCGATTACCGATTCGTACCTCTTTTGCAGCCTCGGTTCCAGTTCATGGCCCGAACGAGTTGCCAACTGGTGGGCGTTCTGCACACCCAAAATCGTTTTGGGATTTGAAAGCTCTCGCTCCAGGTCAACGACGGCTTGACGATGTGACTCCAGTTCCAATTCGTGGGCATCGACGTTTTCCAGCCACAGCAAAGCGGGTTCGACGAGGTCTGACAGATCTGGTGGAGGTGATTGCCTCATCATCTGGACTAGGGCCATCCAATTGGCTCGATGCTGACGCCCCAATACTTCGTCGTGACTACAAAACGCGTCATAGAGCGATTGTCCGATGTCGGAAAGTTCCTCGCATTGGTTCGCGTATTCCAACTCATTGGCGGCGTTGCGCGATGCTTCGACGAGTGGCTCTGGAAGCGACACGATCCAGTTGAAACGGGTAAGTTCAGCGGCCAACTGCGAGCAAGCATGAAAGTCGGCGGCGGCCTTCGCAGTTTGGAGTTCAGATGGAATCTCGGCGAGTCTGGCTTTTTCCCACGTCTCGAGATCCTCGTTCCATACGGGATTGAGCGAATCGACTTGAGCGATCTGTCGAAGCACTCGCAGTCGCCATGCCAGTGGAGCCTTGGCGATCGCCAAGCGGCGGTGTTGTTTCAGAAGCTGTTCCAGCGGTTGCTCTTCAACGATGGCCTCATGGAGTTGCTGAACCATTAGGCGATTGAGTTGTTTAGGCACGGGCAGTTCAAAAAACTTAAGGATCTCGACCCACTCATCGATCTCAGGGAAGTCCAACCGCGCCGCCCATTCTAAAACGTTAGGTCGCATATTGGCTTTTTGAATCGCCTCGCTGCGCAGTCCTCTGCGGAGCAGCATCGAACATTCCATCAGTCGTTGGTTGACCCGCTCAACCTCGACTGCATACTCCATCGCCAGAGGTTCCATCTCCTCGGCTGGGACGCCATCCCGATTCAATTGCTCGCGAATTCGATCAACAATGCTCATGGGCAGTAGCTATTCATGCGGACAGAAACTCGAAGTTGAATAAAGGTTGGAATCGCGATTTTCTTTGCTTGCAACGAGGAATGTTCGCAATCTAGGTGTAGGATACTTTCGGCAATTTGTGGTTGTTTGGGGCGCTGGATTTTATCGCACTTTCGGCATGACCGGCTTGAGTCTGATAATCAACGCTTCCCAGCAGGTCTCGTCTTCTTTAATCTCTCCAAGAAAAAAAAAGTCGCTAAAATTGATTGGCTGGCCATTTACGAAATCTTGGGTCAATTTCAGATACTCATCTTGCAAATTCTTTTGGACTGTCTCGATGCTCTCAAGAATACTCAGTAATTCGCCAACACGCTGTTTTTCGATCTCAATTGTACCGTGAACTTCCTGTGTACCGCCATTTTTTTGAAGATCTTTAGACTGATCCACTAGGTCAGACTGCCATACCTTCAGATTGATGCCATGTTGCTCTGCAAGTTTCAATTGGTCCATAAGATTTTTGCGTGTGCGTTGGGATTGCTTTTTGTAGTCGTCCGTGACACGCTTTGATGAAACCAGTTCGTTGAGCGTTTTGTTATTCCATTGGACTAATTGTTCTCGGGACTCCTCACGTCGTCTCTCGAAATCAGGATTTAAGAAGTTTCCGACAATCTCTACGCGTAACGTTTTTCCGTCAGCATCGTCAGCGATGGAAAGATTTGTGAGCCTCCAGTTGCCTCGAGTAATCGGCTTTTCATTGGCACCGGAAAGTAGGTCAAGGAAATTTTTTTTACGTTCTTCGAGCCTATTGTGCCTCCCGTTCTCGCCAAATTTGGCGAATATATTATCCAGCAGAGAAACTGGCAGCGAAATCTCGGACTCTAGCGTAGCTTTTTCTTGTGCGTAATTCACACTCACGAAATGCGCATCAAATTCTTTGTCAAACGAAAACAATCGCGATGACTCGGGTGACGTTGTCGGACTTGCCGCATCCTTCGGATCGGCATCCGTAGTAGGGCCGGATTGGGGCGTTGCATCTTGCCGGTCATCTGCTTTCTTTGGATCTTCTGTTACCGGTTGCTCTTCGCCAGCCGAATCATCAGCCTCTTTTTCGTTTGTTCCCAATGCGGAACTGTCGTCAGCAGGCGGAGAAGGCTGCCCCAGATTCGCACTGCGCTCTTCTTCATCGCCTGCTGGATGCTCGTCATCCTTTGTGGCATTACCTTCTGCAGGCATTTCGATAGGTTGCGCTACGCCGTCGCTAGGGTCTTTATCTGACTGATCGGCTACGGTCTCTTGATTTTCAGTTTTGCCAGCAGCGAGTTGAGTATCTTCGAGATGATGCGTACGCATTGCGTAAACACATATACCAACGCCAATAAGCAAAAACGCTGAAGCCGCGATTATCGAAGCTACGAAAGCCCAGTTGTTCTTTCTCGGTAATTCAATTGTTTGCGGCATGCTTCTAGTTGGCGGAGGCAGGGCTGGTGGCATCTCAGGCACAAGCTCATACTCGCGTTGCTTTTCCATGGCCAGTTGTTGCCCGCGTTCGGTGCTTGCCAGATCAGCAACATCAGGTTGTTTTGGGGCTACCGGTGTTGGGGCTGGTGTCTGAGCCACCATTCCAAGCCCCACGCGAGCGGCCGCACTCAAGGAACTTTCTGGCGCTGCGGGCATGGGCTTTGTTAAGTCGATGACGAGACCTCGGGCTTGAGCCAAGCGAGCTTCGTCTGTTCCAACCAGTACGCACCGCAAGCGACAATCGACATCGGGAGGCAGACTCGTCGCATAGGTCGAGAACGTGGCATTCCATCGCTGGTTGACTGGCAAGAGAGCAATAGCTTCATCGATTAAGGTCAGCAGTTGTCCGGCTTGCTCGACTGAATAAATGATCCAGACTGGCTTGGCATTGACCGTTGAAAAGCTTTGAGCAAGGATACCTGCCCATCCAGCGTCACCTACCAATGATTTCCACTGAAGACAAACGCGAGCGGGTTGATCGTCTTGGGGGATGGTCGGTCCGGTTCTGGGAGTCTGACAATTTCCATCCCAATCATGGCGAAAGATCCCAGGTTGGCGCATCAGCCAGGCTGGTCCTGCAGCGGGCTGCTCCGATAGGTCCAAGACCACGTGATGGGCAATTTTGTTGGTGCGCTGGCTGTAGTCCAGCCCGTAATCGGCAACGCGACTGATAATGGAAACCATTCGTCCACCGATGGTTAATCGCAGGTGGCTGTAGGCGACCGGGTTCAGCTTGGCATCGGCGGATTTGGGCGGAAAGACGTGGCGGTAGCCGGAAAGTGATTCCAGACGTGTCGCTAAATTCAGCGGCGTGCCTACCGTAGATACGACCGTGCAGAATCCTCGGCTGCCTTGCTTTAATCCATGTTGAGCCGATGTATAAAGCAGTTCAACACTCATCGTTCTGGCCCTCCTGGATTTACCGTTCCATGAGATCCAATCAACCCGAAGTTGAGACGACTGAGCGCGTACATCATGGGAACCTCGACCCAGTAAGGATTCATGTCCTTGGGTCGCACGCCCAACGCTCCGGTAACGGGATCGACTTCTGGACTCCTGCCGATGGCACTGACCGGCAGAAAATGCAGGTCTTTGGCAAACCCCTCGGCAGCCGCCACGATCTCCGGCGTCAGTTCACGCAACATTGCTCCCACTTGTTGCGAAGTTTGTTCAATTCGCCGACCATTCAATACGTTGACGCCTAGCTTGGGAGCGACAATAAACGGTGCTTGCGGGTTGAGGTCCGGCAGCAGCTTCTCCCAACTATCCCACTTGGTCACTACGATGATCAGCGGGCGCTGATGCAAATCGTCCTCGCGCAGACCAGCATGACGCCGCACGCGGTTGATCGCCTCAAGCAACACTGTATCTTGACGCACGCTGGCTTCACGGCTGAGCCGTTGAGTGCGAACCGCCATCTGAGGATCGTTTGACTTTCCCTGGCAGGCTGCTCGAAACCTGGGATCCTGAGTGGGATCGAACAAGAAAAATAGGCATCGCGACAAGGCAAGATGGCGAGTCACTGGAGCGACCGCCAAATCTTGCCCTGGCAAGAAACTCTCGCCCGCGTTGTCGTACAGGCACAGTACACGCGAGACCTGTTTGGCGGAGGCGTACTGTACGTGATGCGTAAGCGGCTGCATGGTGAACATAAAGGGCCGCGGCAGCAAAACGGAGTGATCACCCATGTTTACTCGGTCGTATAGGTCGCCTTCGGTTTGAGTTTTTTCGATTGCGACCAGTTCGTCGGGATTGGGATTCAGGAATTGTAACTCCTCGTATTGATGCAACCGCGAGTTGGCCATCGCATCGGAGTCGTTCATGGAAACCGCAAAGCGACTGGGCAGCAGTTGTCTCATTCGCCACAACATTGAGGCCAAAAAATAGCTCTTACCACAGGCCGGAGCGCCCAGCACAGAAAAGAAAACCGGTGGGATCTGGAATAGCGCTCGTGGAATCTCAAGATGGCATTCCGGGCAGGCAAGCTTACTGGAGCGATACCCTTGTTCGTCTAGCGCATCTCCTTCCACGGTTAACCTGGATGGCAAAAAGCGTCTGGCAAAGTCTGTTCCCAGCTTAGGGTCACCGATCAGCTCTGGATGCTCAGCGATCCACAGAGAATCTTCCGGCGGGAAACTCGCCCAACAATGCGGGCAAGTGACTCTGTCGAGTAGGGTCAGTCTGTTGGATTGTCGAGCAACTGCTGTCATCGTCTTACTCTTGTTTCCATCATTTTTGCTCTAGCGCTCATAAGGAGAAGAAGATTTGTTCATCAACGCCGCATGCACAAGCGAATGTTCGGACTGATGGTACATGATACCATAGTAGGCTGGTGGAAAATTACCAACATCGGGCCATTTTCAAGCAAAAAAAAACCAAGCCGATGTTGACTGGAGGCTGACTTCCGGAACTGGCTGTTCGAGCTGGTGAGGGCTGCCATTTCCGAGCCAACGGTACAAAATCTGGGAGTTCGTCGCAGGCGCAGCGCACGTGAGATTTTTCTGGCGCGTGCGGTGGGCTTTGGTTGACTTTCCCGGCTGGAGCTGGTGGATAAAATCTCCGTGTCCTCGCCTACCTTCATTTCTGAATCGGCCTAATAGGAGAGGTTTCGGATGGTTGCCCGGTCGAATAACCCGATAGATTTGATAATCAACCATCAGCAAACTTCCCAGAACCCTTAGCTTTCGTCGGCTGGATAAAGCCTGAGATTGGGCTGTGCAAAATAGAGTCACTGAGTTGCTCAGTTATTGTCCCATTATTGTTATTGATGCGAGGCAGGGAGTGTTGCTAAGCAGCCGAATGGGGGCACAGCCGACAAAAGTAGAACCTTTAGCAGCATTTTTCATGGCAATACGTGCGGCAAAACGTGACATCGGCTGTCCTAGATCAAGGCAAAAGGTGCGAACCATCAATTGTTGAGTTAAGCGGGGGGCGAGGAGCGAAGCGACGACTCCTCTAGAACGCAATGGATCAAAGGCGGCATGATCCTAAAGAGGCTGTGATTTTTTCAAACGCACCATCGCAACGAGGTCGCAAACGATTTCAAACGGACGATCCCGGAAGGGATCGCAGCGCCGCGTGCAAAACGCTGCACTTGGCGGTTGTAAACCTTTCATCGGCTGATTGCAGGGTACTGCCGTCCCGAATTCTCTCGCCACCGACTCTTTCCACAACCGTTTTTCCCATCGCTAAGAATTGCACGCACGTCGTATACCGAACAGTATTGGGACACGGGTGAGGGTGGCCCGCGACACGGGTAATCGCTTTATGCTTCAACCGAATGAAAACCGGTATGCGTCGCGGGCAATCCAACGGAAATGGATTGGGATGCACGTCGGGAACAGGGAGAGTCAGTTCTATTGACCTGCCGACGAATTGACTATCTCGCCACCATGAATGGTTGCCAAGGCCGGCAGGACGTCTTTGCCCGCGTAGGCGAAAAACTGCGTGCTGCCATCTGCTCGAACGAAATGGCCTCCCCCTTTGTGATAAGACCAAAAATGTAGCGTATCGCATTGCTGGTTCGATCCGGGTCCAAATTCATAGGGTCCTACTTCACAGCCCTCAAGACGGGCGGCTTGCGGTGCCTTTAATTCACGGACTCCTAGTACCACCTCGCCAGACGCATCCGCGTCCTGGCCCATGCCGGCGTACCACCAGCCGTACCAAAAATCGGTGCTAGGAGGTCGCTCGCCGACCATCAGCGTATTGCTCAATCCATCATGGATTTCGGCAGTTCGCACCTTCGAGTCGTCAAATAGGATTCCGTCTCGCGTCGTGCGATCTCTGCCGGAGACACCTAGATAGTTCGTCAGAGTAACGCGCAAGCTGCCATACGTCGTTTGCTGCTGTCCCGACGCGGGGTCGCTAGGGCATTGGTAAAGCGGTATCAACGTTCGAAACCCTTCGTGCCACGTAAAGTCGAAGGGTATTTCGGTGTAGTCCCGTTCGGATTGTTCCCAAACGGCAACCTGCTCGTGTTGCGACAAGAGAGGCACGAGCCAGGATCTCGCAAAACGATTACCGTTGTAGTCAGCCCCTTCAGGAAAATGTCGCTGAGCAGCTTTATAATTCACGAGCGCCATACCAACCTGCCGAAGGTTGTTCTCGCATGCCATGCGACGTGCCGACTCGCGCGCCGATTGCACCGCCGAAAGGAAAAAGGGGTCAGGTCTCTTTTCAGGTCTCTTTTCAGGTCTCTTTTCAGGTCTCTTTTCAGGTCTCTTTTCAGGTCTCTTTTCAGGTCTCTTTTCAGGTCTCTTTTAAAAAGAGACCTGACCCCTTTTGTCGCAGTGGCGTTCGACGTGGGCGAGCAATAAAGCCATGTCGGCGGGTGTCAGGCCGCTGATGCGGCTGGCTTGATCGAGGTTGGCAGGTCGAATTTTTTGAAGCTTCTGTTTGGCTTCGTTCCGCAAACCGCGAATCGATGCATAGTCCAGTTCATTCGGAATGCGTTTAGCGGCCATTCGCTGTTGTCGCTCGATCTGGAATTGTTGTCGATGAATGTATCCTTCGTAACGAACATCCCATACGACTTGCTCCACCACATCCTGATCAAATTGCCGCAGATTCGGGCTAAGCTGACACATCTCCTCCCAAGTCACATCGTTGCGGCGAAGGTGCTTGACTCCGTTGTCGGATTCCACGCGAAGCGACTCGAGGATTTGCATGGCAAGATCAATCTGCTGCTGTTTAGCTCTCAGCCGATCGATACGCTTGGATTCTACTAAGCCAATCTCGTGACCCAGTTCGGTCAACCGTCGATCCGCGTTGTCTTGACGCAGCAGCAGGCGGTATTCGGCGCGGCTCGTAAACATGCGATAAGGTTCGTCGACGCCGCGCGTGACCAAATCGTCGATCAATACGCCCAAATAGGCTTGGTCGCGCGAGAGAACTAACGGCGACTCTCCGCGAAGTTTCAGCGCCGCATTCGCTCCGGCGACTAGGCCCTGGCCGCCCGCTTCTTCATAGCCCGTCGTGCCGTTGATCTGGCCAGCAAAAAACAATCCAGCCACGAGCTTCGATTCCAAGCTTGGCGACAATTGCTCGGGCGGACAAAAATCGTACTCGACGGCGTATCCGTACCGCATGATTTCGGCCTGCTCTAAACCAGGAATCAACTTGAGTATGCCGAGCTGCACGTCGCGAGGCAGGCTGGTCGAAATGCCGTTCACGTAAATTTCTGTTGTGTTGCGGCCTTCAGGCTCTAAAAAAAGTTGATGCCGATCCTTGTCTGCAAAACGAACGACCTTGTCTTCGATCGATGGACAATAACGTGGCCCCGTCGAATTGATCTGCCCACTGTACATCGGCGCGCGATGCAGATTGGCACGAATCAATTCATGCACCGCTTGGTTCGTATAAGTGATGTAGCAAGGCAACTGAGGTTGGGGCAGTGAAGTCGTCAAAAACGAAAATGCCTTTGGATCGTCGTCGCCGGGCTGCAACTCGGTGGCTCCAAAGTCAATAGTCTTAGCGTTCAGACGTGGGGGTGTGCCGGTTTTGAAGCGTGACAATTGAATTCCCAATCGGATCAAGGCAGCGCTGATGCCTTTCGTGGTTCCCTCGCCTGCTCGGCCGCCTTCGGTTGTCGACTCGCCGGTGTGCATGATGGCTTGCAAGAAAGTGCCGGTAGTCAAGACGACGGCCGGGGCTGAGTAAACTGCGTCGCCACGGACTCGGACGCCTCGGATAACGGGCCTTCCAATCTCGGATGTTTCGACGACCAAATCATCGACCGTTTCTTGAACCAGCGATATCCCCGGATACGACTCGATTGCTTGCTTGATCCACTGCTGATACGCACGTTTATCGGCCTGAGCGCGCGGACTGTGCATGGCCGGACCTTTGCGGCAGTTGAGCATGCGGAATTGAATGCCTGTCGCGTCGATCGCCTGGCCCATCAAACCGCCCAGGGCATCGATCTCACGCACAATCTGCCCTTTGGCGACGCCACCAATCGCCGGATTGCAGCTCATTTGCCCGACGGTATCCAAGCTGCCGGTCAGCAGGGCAACTCTTGCACCCATTCGCGCCGCCGCCGCCGCCGCTTCGGTGCCAGCATGGCCTGCACCGACGACGACCACATCAAAATCAAACCGAACCGACTCCCGAGACATCAATTTTCCTCTTGGCCTTCACACGAAGCATCTATCGGACAAATGCATCCTTTATGACCGATCATTAGCGAACGCCGTTGAGCCGTGACCACCGTTAAAACCCGCACAAATAGTTCATGCAGTCATGTTATTCCACCCGACAATAAATGATAACGCACAAGCTCCTAAAACAATCGCTAGCTAAGCTATGTCGCACAAATTCAATATCAATAGCCCAATGATGCGAACAAGGAACCTAGCAATCTTTTGTCGGGCCTTGCTGGTTTGTGCAATTTGCAGTGGATGCGTGGGTCCATTGTACGCTCAGACTACAAATGGTTCTAGCATTCCGAGCACCAGTGTTGCATCCGAACCGGCTCAGACTAAATCGACCGACGTCATTCATTTGCCATACGCTCAGTTTCAAATCCCGTTCAGTTTCGATCGCTCGGGGGCGCTGCCGGCTTCGGTGAGTCTCTATGTCTCAACTGATGGAGGGGGCACTTGGCAGTATCACGGCAAGGCTAACCCTGACGCAGGGCATTTCGAGTTTCGCGCGGCAGCCGAAGGCGAATACCTATTCACCGTTCAAACCATCGATGCAGCAGGCGTGGGTTTCCCAAGTCTAAATCCGCCAATGAGGGTTCGGGTCGATACGTCCAGGCC
>WPCK01207201.1_pt1 | contig 32729 bp, 31 predicted proteins | sample 5399851 | NCBI WGS metagenome assembly WPCK01 (sample SAMN12869471, study PRJNA574797) | sludge metagenome | isolation source: wastewater treatment of pH11 | place: China:Beijing | collected 2019-05-20 | reverse complement strand
GAAGCACGCCGTGGTTGCGCTGATCGTCGGACACCTGAAGCTGAAGGACAAGGCGTTCCGCGTCATCGACACCCATGCCGGCCGCGGGCTCTACGACCTTTCCTCCGACGCGGCGCAGCGCACCGGCGAATGGCGCGACGGCATCGAACGGCTGATCGAGGCGACGCTCGCACCGGACGCGGCCACGCTTCTGGCGCCCTATCTTGGCGCGGTGTCGGCGGTGAACCCGCAGGGCGGGCTCGGCGTCTATCCGGGTTCGCCCATGCTGGTGCGTCAACTGCTTCGCACGCAGGATCGCCTTACCGCCATCGAGAAGCATCCGGATGAGGCGCGCGCGCTCAAGGCGCTGTTTGCCGGCGATGTGCAGTGCCGCGTCATCGAGCTTGACGGCTGGTTGTCGCTGGGCGCGCATGTGCCACCGAAGGAGAAGCGCGGGCTGGTGCTGGTCGACCCGCCCTTCGAGGAAAAAGGCGAGTTCGACCGGCTGGCCGACGGACTGGCGCGGGCCTGGAGGCGCTGGCCCGGCGGCATCTATGCGCTGTGGTACCCGATCAAGGACCGGCGCGCCGTCGCCGCCTTCCGCACCCGGTTGAGCGGGCTCGGCATCCCGAAGATCCTCGACATCGAGTTGTCGATCCGTCCGCCCTCGCACGAGCCGCGCCTCGACGGCTGCAGCATGGTCATCGTCAGCCCGCCTTACACGCTCATTCGGGACTGCGAGACGCTGCTTCCGGCGCTGGCGGGGCTTCTCGCGCAGGGCGGGACCGGCGGCTGGTCGGTCGGGTGGCTGACAGGGGAAGCTTGACCCCGGCGGCCGGGACGACCAAAGTCCGGCGCGTTCAGGAAAGCCGCGACTCATGAAGACCCTTCTTGCCACCGCCATCGGCGCCCTTCTCCTCGCCGCCCCGGCGCTTGCCGGCGAGCGCGTCGCGGCCTCCTGCGCGGACCCCTCGATCCTCAGCCGCATCCAGAACCGTTTCGACCATCAGGTCCGTCATGTCCCGAACCTGCCGGATGTCTCCATCGACGGCTTCGGGCGCATCCACCAGCATCGCTACCTGCCCTCGCGCGACAACCGCCCGGTGGCTCGGCGCTATTGCGGCGCCACGGCGAGCCTGTCGGACGGGCGCAAGCGCTATGTGTGGTATCTCATCGAGAACCCGATGGGGTATGCGGGCCTTGGCGACAATGTCGAGTTCTGCGTCAGCGGGTTCGATCGCTGGCATGTCTATTCGGGGCGCTGCCGCGTCCTGAACTGATCGCCACGGCATGACCGCCAGAACACTGAAATCGCTGGTCTTTCTCGCGGTTGCCCTCGTTGCGGCGGTGGTGCTGCAGCGCCTGGGGGAGCCGGCCCGGGCGCCGCGCGGCGAGGATGCCTTCGCCTTCTACGTGCTGGCGCTGTCGTGGTCGCCGAGCTACTGCGAGATCGAGGGCGACGGTGCCGATCGCCACCAGTGCGCGTCCGGCCGGCCCTACGCCTTCGTCGTGCACGGCCTGTGGCCGCAGCACGAGCGCGGCTATCCGCGTGACTGCGCCACCGACGAACGCGGACCGGGCGAGGCGCTGGTGCAATCGATGCTCGACATCATGCCGGCGCCGGGCCTGGTGCGCCACCAGTGGCGGGCGCATGGCAGTTGCACGGGGCTTGCCGCCGAGGCCTATTTCGCCCGGCTACGGGCCGCCTACGAACGGGTGACGATACCGGCCGCCTTCCGCCGAATCACCGAATGGAAGAGCATTGCGCCCGGCGAGGTCGAGACTGCGTTCCGCCAGGCCAATCCCGGCCTTGCCGCCGCGGCCATCGCGCCGGTTTGCGGCAAGCGCTTCCTGTCGGAAGTGCGCATCTGCCTGACCAGGACGCTCGATTTCCGCGAATGCCCCGAAGTCGACCAGGCGGCCTGCCGCCTGGAAAAAGCCGTGATGCCGCCCGTGCGCGGCGGATGAAAGGAGAACCTCATGCCCAGGATCCTGTTCGCCGGTCCCTCGCCGTTCAGCGCCAAGGTGCTGATGGCAGCCGTGGTCGCAGGGATCGAGTGCGAGCCCGTGACGGTGGATACCGCCGCCGCGCCGGACGTGCTCACCGCCAGCAACCCGCTCGGCAAGATCCCGGTGCTGATCACCGATGCCGGACAGGCCATCTTCGACAGCCGCGGCATCACCCACTGGCTCGACCGGCAGTCGAAGGGCCGGCTCTACCCGCGCAATGGCGACAAGCGCACCGAAGCGGAAGTGCTGGAAGCGCTTGGTGACGGACTTGGCGACGTGCTGATCGCCCACGTCTACGAGCGGCGGCTTCGCCCGGCCGAGAAGGTGCACCAGCCGTGGCTCGACAAGCAGTGGAGCAAGGCCGAACGCGCGCTTGACCGGCTGAATGCCGCCCCGCCGCGGCTGACGAAGCGGCCCAATGCCGGGCATCTGTCGATCCGTGCCGCTCTCGGCTATCTCGACCTGCGCTTTCCTGGCCAATGGGAAAAGGGCCGGCCGAAACTGAAGCGCTGGGCGCGTTCGTTCGACCGGCGATTTCCCGTGCTGGCAACCATGCTGCCCCGTCAGTCCTGACGGTTCAGAACTTCACGCCGAGGCCGAGCCGGACCGTCGATCCCGACAGGCCGATCGCCTGCGCCCCGCTGCCGGTGTCGAGCGTCTTGTCGGCGAAGCCGGTGTAGCGGTATTCGCCGCGCACGAAGGTGTTGCCGATCGCCTTGACGTCAAGGCCGGCGCCGGCGGTCCAGCCGAGCGCGATGCCGCGGTCGGTGCCGCCGGCATCGGTGATGGAGACGTTGCGCGCCGCGCCGCCGCCGGTGCCGTAGATCAGCAGATCGTCGCTGACGGCGTAGCCGAGCCGGGCGCGCAGCGAGCCTTCAAGGCCGCGGTTGAGCGTCGTGGCGCCGATCAGGCCATTCGCGCCGTCGAGCCCGGCATCGGCCTCGGCGCCGTAGACCATGCGGCCGTTCTGAAGTTGAGCGCCTGCGAAACCGCCGAAGCCGAACCCGTTCACGTTGGCCGCGGCCGGGGCATCGGTGGTGCCGCGCCGGAAGGCGTAGTCGCCGGTCGCGCCGAAATAGAGGCCGCTCCAGCCGCCTGAGGCCTTTTCCTCGTAGGGCGGCGTCGGCGTGTCCTCGCCGCCCGAAAGGTCGGCGGCAAACGCTGCGAGCGGCATCATGGCTGCGAGCGACAGGATGGTGGTGGCTGCGAGTGCACGGGAAACCGACATGATCCCTCTCCTTCGTGTCCTCCCGTCCTTCCCCTTGGTTCCCAAAGGGTTGACGGGCGATATGGAGAAAGAGATTCAAATGCGAATGCGGCCAAACAAGTGCCGGAATGCGGCCACCGGGCGGCGGGCGGCCCGAAATTGTTCCGTCTGGTAAACCGACGGTTAACGCGATCGGACTGGTGCTCCCGCCTTCCGTTCGCCGGTCGAGCGACTATATTCACGCCATGGATTCTGCTGCCTGCTCCGCCCGCCGCCCCGCCTTCCCCTGCCCGGTCAGAAGCGCCGGAGTGCTGCGATGAGCGCGCGGCCGGTCGCCTTGGTGACGGGCGCGGCGCAGCGCATCGGGGTTGCGATCGCCGGCGATCTGGCGCGCCACGGCTATCGGGTGGCGCTGCATGCGCGCACGCAGGCCGCGGCGGATCGCGCCGCGCACGACCTTCGCCGCGATGGCGGCGATGTCCAAGCCGTCAGCGGCGACCTGACCGACATGGACGCAGTCACCCGGCTGTTCGCCGCCGTCACCGCGCGGCTCGGGCCTGTCGATCTGCTGGTCAACAATGCCTCGCTGTTCAAGGATGACAGCGCCACCGATTTCGAATGGCCGTTGTGGGACGCGCACTTCGCCGTGCATGTGAAGGCGCCGGTGCTGCTTGCCCGCCTGATGGCCGAAACGCTGCCGGAGGAGCGCGACGGCCTGATCGTCAACATCATCGACCAGCGGGTGGAACGGCTCAATCCGCGCTTCTTTTCCTACACGCTGTCGAAATCGGCGCTGTGGACCGCCACGCAAACATTGGCGCAGAGCCTGGCGCCGCGCATTCGGGTCAACGCCATCGGCCCCGGGCCGACGCTGGCCAACGAGCGGCAGAGCGGCGCCGATTTCGCCCGCCAGACGCGCGGACTGCTTCTTGGCCGCGGCCCCGGTCTCGACGAGTTCGGCGCGACGATCCGCTGGCTCGCAGATGCGCGCTCGGTCACCGGGCAACTCATCCAGCTTGATGGCGGCCAGCATCTGGCCTGGGAGACCCCGGACGTGGCGGGAATCCCGGAATGAGCGGCCGCCAGGCGAATGCCGATGTCGCCGGCTTCATGGCGGAACGGACGCGCGACGACGATGACGACGAGGCGACGGAGGCGCCGGTCGCGGCCTCGGCAACCGATCTCGCGTGGGCGGGCGGCAGCGGAGAAACCGCGCTTTCGGGTGCCGAAGCCATCGCCGCCATCCTGAAACGGCTGCCGAACTCGCCCGGCGTCTACCGGATGATGAATGCGGCTGGCGACGTGCTCTATGTCGGCAAGGCGCGCTCGCTGAAGAAGCGCGTGGCAAACTACGCCCAGGGGCGCGGGCATTCCAACCGCATCGCGCGCATGATCCGCGAGACGGCGACCATGGAGTTCGTCGTCACGCGCTCCGAAACCGAGGCGCTTCTGCTGGAAGCGAACCTCATCAAGCGCCTTCGTCCACGCTTCAACGTGCTGATGCGCGACGACAAGTCGTTTCCCTACATCCTGCTGACGACCGACCATGCCTCGCCCGGCATCTTCAAGCATCGCGGCGCCCGGGCGCGTGGCGGCGTCTATTTCGGCCCGTTCGCCTCGGCGCAGGCGGTGGGGCGCACCATCAACGCGCTGCAACGCGCCTTCCTGATCCGGACCTGCACCGATTCCGCCCTGGAGAGCCGCACACGCCCGTGCCTGCTGCACCAGATCCGCCGCTGCGCCGCGCCGTGCACGGGCGAAACCGGTCCGGCGGATTACGCGAACCTTGTCGGTGAAGCGCGCGATTTCCTCTCCGGGCGTTCGAACGCCGTGAAGGCGGGCATTGCCGCGTCCATGCAGCACGCGGCCGCTTCGCTCGATTTCGAGCGCGCCGCGGTGATGCGCGACCGCCTTTCGGCCCTGTCGCATGTGCAGAGCCAGCAAGGCATCAACCCGCAGGGCGTGGAGGAAGCCGATGTCTTTGCCATTCATGCCGAGGGCGGGCAGAGCTGCATCGAGGTGTTCTTCTTCCGCACCGGGCAGAACTGGGGCAACCGCGCCTATTTTCCGCGGGCCGACGCGACGCTCGAACCGGACGAGATCCTCGGCGCGTTCCTGTCGCAGTTCTATGACGACAAGCCGGCGCCGCGGCTGATCCTGCTGTCGCACGAGCCGCCCGAGCGCGACCTCATCGCCGAGGCGTTGTCGGCGCGGGCCGAACGCAAGGTCGAGATCGCAGTGCCAAAGCGCGGCGAGAAGGCCGACCTGGTCGACCATGCGCGCCAGAACGCGCGCGAGGCGCTCGGCCGGCGACTGGCCGAAACTTCCACCCAGGCCCGCCTGCTCAAGGGCTTCGCCGAGACATTCGGGCTTGCGCGCGCGCCGCGCCGCATCGACGTGTTCGACAATTCGCACATCATGGGCACCAACGCGGTGGGTGGCATGATCGTCGCCGGGGCGGAGGGCTTCGCCAAGGGACAGTACCGCAAGTTCAACATCCGCTCGACCGAGATCGCGCCGGGCGACGATTTCGCCATGATGCGCGAGGTGCTGGAACGCCGCTTCCAGCGACTGGTGAAGGAGACCGGCGGCCCCGGAGACGGCACGGCGGCGGACGAGAACCCGGACGCGCTGCCGGTCTGGCCGGATGTCATCCTGGTCGATGGCGGCCAGGGCCAGCTCGGCGTGGCCGAGGCGGTCCTCGATACGCTCGGGCTTGCCGGCAAGGTCACGGCGATCGGCGTTGCCAAGGGGCAGGATCGCGACGCCGGGCGCGAGCGATTCTTCATGGCCGGTCGCTCGCCGTTCATGCTGCCGGCGCGCGATCCTGTGCTCTATTTCGTGCAACGCCTGCGCGACGAGGCGCACCGCTTCGCCATCGGCACGCACCGCGCCCGCCGCAAGAAGGACATTGCCCGCAACCCGCTCGACGAGATCGACGGGATCGGCCCGACACGCAAGCGGGCGCTGCTGCACCATTTCGGTACCGCCAAGGCGGTTTCGAAGGCCTCCATTGCCGATCTGCTGGGCGTCGACGGCATTTCGGAGGCAATGGCACAGCAAATCCACGGACATTTCCACGACCGCGCCTGAAATTCGCCGCGGCGCGCCGGTTGCGCGATTGACCCTCCGCACCAGTCCATGTTTGCTTGATCCGCACACGGGAACGACTCAAGGCATGGCGCGAAGAGCCTTCAACATCCCCAACCTCCTGACCTACGGCCGCATCGTCGCGGTGCCGCTGGTGGTTGTGTGCTTCTTTCTCGAGGGTCGCCTGCACAGCTCGTCGTTCGCCCGCTGGGCGGCGCTGTCGATCTTCATCGTCGCTTCCCTGACCGACTATCTCGACGGCTATCTTGCCCGCATCTGGCAGCAGACCTCCAACATCGGCCGCATGCTCGACCCCATCGCCGACAAGCTGCTGGTCTCGACCTGCCTGCTGCTTCTGGCCGCCGATCCGGACCGCACCATCGCCGGCTGGTCGTTGTGGGCGGCCATCATCATCCTGTGCCGCGAGATCCTCGTGTCGGGCCTGCGCGAGTACCTGGCGGAACTGAAGGTCTCCGTGCCGGTCACGCGGCTGGCCAAGTGGAAGACAACGATCCAGATGTTCGCCATCGGCTTCCTTCTCGCCGGCCCGGCCGGGGAAAAAGTCCTGCCCTACACCATCGAGATTGGCATCACGCTGCTGTGGATTTCCGCCATCGTCACGCTCTACACCGGCTACGATTATTTCCGCGCCGGGTTGAAGCACGTGGTCGACGAATAGCCGGAGGCGACGCGATGAAATTCGTCTATTTCGCCTGGGTCAGGGAGCGCATCGGGCGTGGCGAGGAGACGCGCGACCTGCCGGATACGGTCAGGACCGTTGGCGATGTGCTCGACTGGCTCGCCGGCCAGGGCGAGGAGTATGCGCATGCCCTTTCCCATCGCAGCGCCATCCGCGTCGCGCTCGACAAGGAGCATGCCGGCCATGACGAGCCCGTCGGAACTGCCGGGGAGATCGCGCTGTTCCCGCCCATGACCGGGGGGTGAGCGCCGTGCCGTCCATCGAGGTGCGCGTCCAGGCCGAACGGTTCGACCAGCAGCGCGAGCTGGAGCGGCTGCGCGGTGCCTGCAGCGACATCGGGGCGCTCGCCGCCTTCACCGGCATCTGCCGCGACGAGGGCGGGCGGCTCAAGGCGCTGGAACTGGAGCATTTCGCCGGCATGGCGGAGGCCGAGATCCACCGGATCGCGACGGAAGCGGCCGCAAGGTTCGGCCTTTCCGGGATTGTCGTTGTTCATCGGCACGGGATCATCAGCCCCGGCGAGGACATCGTCCTCGTCGCTGCCGCCTCGGCGCATCGCGATGCCGCCTTCGACGGTGCGCGTTTCGTGATGGATTTCCTCAAGACACAGGCGCCGTTCTGGAAAAAGGAGCATCCCGCCGACGGGAATCCCGGCGAATGGGTCTCGGCTGTCGACAAGGATGATCTGGCGCTCGGCAAGTGGTCCCGGAGCTAGCCGGCAAGCCCTTCACCGGCAGTTCACCATTTTCAATGCCCGGTAGCATTTCGTGGCCGGCCAACGCCCTAAATTAGGAATATGAAAAGCTCCTTGCGCTACCCATTCCGCAGCGGAAGGGGGAATTCGCATGCAGGCCTACCTCGATCCGGTGATCGCCTTCGCGTCGGAACGCGCCTGGCTGGTTTCGGCGAACCTCACGCTGTCCCTGCTGCTGTTTGCCTGGCTGCTGCGCTATCGGCGCCTCTACATCCGCGCCGCGAGCGAGCGCGAATCCAAGCACGAACTCATCCAGAACCTGGCCGAAGGCATCTACGAATCCTCCGTCGACGGTGCGCAGATCAGCGCCAATCCGGCACTGGTTGCGCTCAACGGCTACGACACCGAGGCGGAAATGACCGCTGCCGTCGGAGACATTGCCACGGAATGGTATGTCGATCCGAACCGGCGCGCGGAGTTCCGCGAAATCCTGATGCGCGACGGGCGCGTGGCCGATTTCGTTTCCGAGGTGTACCGCCACAAGACGCGCGAGCGCATCTGGGTGACCGAGTCGGCACGCCTCGTCCTTGATCCGATCAACGGCAGGCCGATCCGCTACGAAGGGTCGGTGCGCGACATCACCGAGGTCACGCGACGGCTCGCCGTCGAGGAGCGGCTCGAAAAGCTCACCAGCCATGTGCCGGGCGGGTTCTTCCAGATCCTCGCCCATGCCGACGGCACCTACTCGACGCTCTACACCTCGGCCGGGCTGAACGAGACCATCGGCGCCAACCCCGGTGGCCCCGGCTTCGAGCCGTCCCGGTTCCACCGTCGCATCATCGAGGAAGACCGCCAGCTGTTCGTCGAGAATGTCGCGGCCTCGACGCGCGAACTCAGGCCGTGGAAGCAGGAATTCCGCGTGCGAACCGATTCGGGTGCCATCCGCTGGATCGATGCCTTCTCGACCCCGGAGAAGGCCGGCGACGGCGGCGTGATCTGGCACGGCTACGCCCAGGACATCACCGACCGCAAGATGCGCGAACTCGAAATCCACGACTACGCCTTCTATGATGGCCTGACCAAGCTGCCGAACCGGCGCATGCTGGAAGACCGCCTGCCGCAGGCGATTGCCTCGGCCGACCGGCGCGCCAATCGCGGCGCGGTGCTGTTCATCGACCTGGACGACTTCAAGAACGTCAATGATTCCTACGGCCACGACATTGGCGACGAGTATCTGACCCGCGTTGCCGAGCGGCTGCGCGCCAGCGTCCGCCGCAATGATCTTGTGGCGCGCATGGGCGGCGACGAGTTCGTGGTGCTGCTTGAGGATGTCGGGCGCGACGATGCCTCGGCGCGGCGCACCGTGCGCTCGATCGCCGAAAAGGTGCTGTCCGGACTTCGGGCCGGCTTCCGCATCGGCCAGATCCACCATTCCGTCAGCGGCAGCATCGGCGCCATGGTGTTCGACGGCTCGGAGACCACCGGCGACGAGATCCTCAAATGCGCCGACCTTGCCATGTACGACGCCAAGGGCACCGGCAAGAACGCCATCAACATCTTCGACCCGGCGCTGCTCGACCAGCAGGAAGCGCGCTACCGTCTGGTGCGCGAGCTCAACAACGCCATCGCCTGGGGGCGGATCGTGCTGCACTACCAGCCGATCCTTGATCGCAACGGCACCGTGGTGGCGGCCGAAGCGCTGGCGCGCTGGCCGCATCCGACGCGCGGACTGCTGACGCCCGAGGACTTCATCATCATCGCCGAGCGATCGGGCATGATCTCCGAGCTGACGCGGCACGTGCTGTCATGCGGCATCGAGACGCTGGCCGCCTGGATGACCGACCCGCGCACCGCGGCGCTGCGGCTCGGCGTCAACATTCCCACCGCGGCGCTGCTGGCGACGGAGTTTCCGGCGACGTTGCGGCGCATGATCCTCCAGCACCGGATCGATCCGTCGCGGCTGACCCTGGAACTGACCGAGGACATCATGTCGGAGGAGCAGGACCGGGTCGCCGAACGCATGGCGGAGGTCAAGGCGCTGGGCGTGCGCTTCTCGCTCGACGATTTCGGCACCGGCCGCTCGTCGCTCAGCCGGCTGAAGCTCTACCCCTTCGACGAGGTGAAGATCGACGGCGATTTCGTCACCAAGCTCGAAACCCAGGATATCGGCCGCATGCTGGTCAAGACCATCCTCGCCATGGCTGAGACGCTTGAACTCGACGCCGTCGCCGAGCATGTCGAGACCGAACGGCAGCTGGAATTCCTGCGCGAGAATGGCTGCGACCGGTTCCAGGGCTACCTGTTCGCCGGACCGAAGAACGAGGCGGATTTCCTCCGGCTGGTGCGCGGCGAGGATACGGTCAGCATGGGCAACGTCCTGAAGATCGCCTCCTGAACAAAAAAGCCCGGCCATGGCCGGGCTTTTCGTGCGCGACGACCCGGTTCAGCCGACGATCTCGTTGCCGCCGAACCAGAAGGCGATTTCCTCCGCCGCCGTTTCCGGCGCATCCGAGCCGTGGACGGAATTTTCGCCGATCGACAGGGCATGCACCTTGCGGATCGTGCCGTCCGCGGCGTTGGCCGGGTTGGTGGCGCCCATCACCTCGCGATTGCGGGCAATGGCGTTCTCGCCTTCCAGCACCTGCACGACCGTCGGGCCGGAGGACATGAATTCCGTCAGCTCGCCGAAGAACGGACGCGCCTTGTGCACGGCGTAGAACTGTTCGGCCTGGCGCAGCGACATCCACACGCGCTTGCTGGCGACGACGCGCAGCCCCGCCTCCTCGAGCATCCGGGTGATATCGCCGGTCAGGTTGCGCTTCGTCGCATCCGGCTTGATCATGGAGAAAGTGCGTTCGATGGCCATTTGCCGATCCTCGATCCTTGTTCGGTGAAATCGCGCGCTCCATAGCCGAGCCTCCGGGGCTTGTGAAGGGGCGCGGCGGCATGGCAAACCTCGCCGGGGTCGAGGCGGGGCAACGCCGATGAAGCAGCATTTCCGCATGTTCGCGCACTACAATCGCTGGGCCAATGCCCGCCTTTACGACGCGTGCGCGCTACTGGGCGACGACGACTACCGGATCGATCTCGGCGCGTTCTTCGGTTCGATCCATCGCACGCTCAACCACATCCTCGTCGCCGACCGCATCTGGATGCGCCGCTTCACCGGCGAAGGCGATCTTCCTGCCTCGCTCGACAGCATCCTTGCGGAAGATTTCGACCTGTTGCGCGTGGCGCGCGAGGAGGAAGACGAACGCATCGTCGACTGGATCGACGATGTTCCCGATCACGCCATGTCCGGCCGTTTCACCTACACCACGGTCACCGACATGCGCACCATCAGCCAGCACCTGGCGCCGGCGCTGGCGCATTTCTTCAATCATCAGACCCATCATCGCGGCCAGGTGCATGCCCTGCTGACGCGCCTTGGCGAGGAGGCGCCGCCGCTCGATCTGATCTATTTCCTGCGCGCCGCCGAGGGTCGCGAATTCGCCTGAGCACCGCGAATCTGGCGCGGTTCCAGATGCCCGAAATCGAAAGGCAGACTGTTCCGAAGTGTCGGGCGCTCCCGCCCATTTCATCCACGTCCCTTTGCACCTCGCCTATCCTGCCCATCGCTCCCCGCAGACGGGAACCCGGGTCGCGAGCCGGTGAAACGGGGCGGGGGCCGGTGCGGGATCGGTGGCGTTGGCACGTCACTGGGCGATGAGCCCCCAGGTCCCGGCCCGACCGGCGGTCCGGTTGCCTCCGCGCAGCCCGACGCCAGTACCGGAGGGCAAGACCACCGGACGGGCGGCCGCGAGGTCGCACACACTACATAGACAGGCGATCTTCGGCCGCCCGTCTTCCCCACCCCCTCCCTTCTCCCCATCTGGGAGAAGGTGGCCCGAAGGGCCGGATGAGGGGGCATCAACAGCCAGACGGGAAACCGGGCGTGGCAGGGTGAGCGCATGGCCGCGTCCAAATCCGCCATTGACCTTGCGCCCTGCCCCGCCATCGGCCAAAAGCCCGCCATGCTGACCATCACCGACCTGACCCTGCGCATTGCCGGCCGGCCGCTTCTGGACAATGCGAGCCTGTTCCTCGCCGACGGCGCCAAGGCCGGGCTCGTCGGGCGCAACGGCACCGGCAAGACGACGCTGTTTCGCGCCATCACCGGCGAATTGCACGCCGAAACCGGCGCGGTCACGCTGCCGCGCGGTGCCCGCATCGGCCAGGTGGCACAGGAGGCGCCCGCCACGGATGACGCGCTGATCGATATCGTTCTTGCCGGCGATACCGAGCGCGCCGCGTTGATGGCTGAGGAACGGACTGCGACCGATCCGCACCGAATCGCCGAGATTCATGCCCGGCTGACCGACATCTCAGCCCACTCGGCCGAGGCGCGTGCCGCCGGCATCCTTGCCGGCCTCGGGTTCGACCATGAGGCGCAGAGGCGACCGGCGGCCTCGTTTTCCGGCGGATGGCGCATGCGCGTGGCGCTTGCCGCGATCCTGTTTTCCGCGCCTGATCTCCTGCTCCTCGACGAGCCGACCAACTATCTCGATCTCGAGGGCACGCTGTGGCTGAAGGACTATCTTCGGCGCTATCCGCACACCGTGCTGCTCATCAGCCACGACCGCGACCTGCTCAACAACGCGGTGACGTCGATCGTCCATCTCGACGAACGCAAGCTCGTCACCTATCGCGGCGGCTACGACCAGTTCGAGCGCCAGCGGGCCGAGCGCGCCGAAGCCGCGCAGCGCAGCCGCGAGAAGCAGGACGCGGCGCGCAAGCACATGGAGGCCTTCGTGGCGCGCTTTCGCGCCAAGGCGTCGAAGGCGCGCCAGGCGCAGTCGCGGTTGAAGATGCTGGAGCGCATGGCGCCGGTGGCGCAACTGGCGGACTCCGCGACAGCACCGATCCGTTTCGGATCGCCGGACAAGGCCGTGTCCTCGCCCGCAATCGCGATGCAAGACGTCTCGGCCGGCTATGGCGATGACCGGCCGGTGCTGAGGAAGCTCGGCCTGCGCATCGATGCCGATGACCGCATCGCGCTCATCGGCGCCAACGGCAACGGCAAGTCGACCTTCGCCAAGCTGATCGCCGGGCGGCTGAAACCGGCGGGCGGCACGATGACCATGGCTCCCGGCCTGAAGGTCGCCTACTTCGCCCAGCACCAGCTTGACGAATTGCGGCCGGCCGAGAGCGCGGTTGCGCATGTGCGCCGGCTGATGCCGGCGGCGGGCGAATCGGAGGTGCGGGCGCGCGTGGCGCAGATGGGGCTGTCGACGGAGAAGATGGACACGGCGGCGGCCGATCTTTCCGGCGGCGAGAAGGCGCGCCTGCTCATGGGCCTTTCGACCTTCGGCGGCGCCAACCTCATCATCCTCGACGAGCCGACCAATCACCTCGACATCGACAGCCGCGGCGCGCTCATTGCCGCGCTCAACGAGTTTCCCGGCGCCGTCATCCTGATTTCGCACGACCGCCATCTGATCGATGCGACCGCCGAGCGGCTCTGGCTGGTCGCCAATGGCGGCGTTGCGCCTTTCGACGGCGACATCGATGACTATGCACGCCTGATCACCCGTTCGGAACCGCAGGCCGCTGCCACTTCCGAGCGCGGCAACTCCAGGGCCGACGCGCGCAAGGAATCGGCGCAGCGGCGCGAGGTGCTGAAACCGCTGTCGAAAAAGATCAAGGAAACCGAATCGTTGATCGAACGGCTTCGCATGCGGATTCAGGTCATTGACGCGGAGCTTCAGGGGCCGAACCTCTACCGCTGCGCCCCGGCCAAGGCTGCCGAACTCGCCCGCGAACGGGCCGAGAAGGTGCGCGAACTCGAGGCCGGCGAAGAGGACTGGCTACGGCTTTCCGACGAGTACGAGACCGGGCTTCGCGGCTGAACGCCCGGCCTCAGGCCGCGCCGCCGCGACCCCAGCGCGGACCGGGCGGCGGCGCATCGCGGCGGCCGCGCGTCAGCGAGATGGCAAAGCCGATCACCCCGAGCACGATCAGCATGTAGCCGACCGGCTGGGCGCGTTCGTCCACGGGGGTGGCGTTACGGCGCAAGATCAGTTCGACGGATTTCAGCGGCAGGGAGTCGACATCGCCAAGCGCGGTCACGAACAGGTAGGATCCGGTGTCGACCGGGTCGATGAGGCCGGCGGTCGTGGCGAGCGTCTGTTCCTGCGGCACATCCTTCGGCGAGATCTGCGACGTGAACAGCACCCGTTCGGCCAGCACGGTGCGCCCGCCTGCCTCCACGGTCAGTGTCAGGTGCGCCGCGGCGGACGGAATCACCTGGATGGCGTCGGTAACGGCCTCGACATTGACCCGGACCGGCGCGTCGAGCCGGTCGAGATCGACGGTCAGCTCCCTGAAGCCGCTGCCCTTGGCAAAAACCGGAAAGCGGCCGATCTGCGAGCCGGTCATGCTTTCGATGACAGCGGGATAGACAATGCCGAGAGCCACGCCGGCCAGCGCAATCAGCAGAAAGACGATTCGCATGGTTTTTCCCCCGGCGGCGATCTAGCGCCTTTCCCAGACCGCGAAAAGATGCGGAATGACGCGGTCCGGCCGGCGCAGGTCAAAGCGCTCTTCGCTGACTTCAACAAGGCCGAAATCGGCAAACATCGCGGCCTCATCCGGCGTCAGCGGCCAGGGCGGGCCGGCCTGGTTGTTGCCGTCGGGGGCGAAGCGCGCATAGACGAGAAGCCGGCCGCCTGGAGCAACCAGCGACGCGATGGCTCTGGCGAATGCCCGGCGCAATTCGCCCGACACCGACTGGATCGTGTAGCATTCATGCACGAGATCGAACCCGCCGGCCCATTCCGGCGGCAGCGCCGTCAGGTCCGCCACGCGGTACTCGACCTTTGTGGCCGGAAACCGTTCCCTCGCCCAGGCGACGGCGCGGCCGGAAACATCGAAGGCCGTTGTCCGCCAACCGGCGGCGCCAAGCGCTTCGGCATTGTCGCCGAGCCCGCAGGCGACATCGATGGCGCGCCGGCCGTTTCCGGGATGATCGGCGAGAAAGGCCTGCAGACGATCCTTCGGCTTGAGGTCGGCCCACGGCACGAACGCCGTGTCGCCACCGGCGGTTTCATACACGCGTTCGAAGAAGGCGGTGCGCTCCGGCACACGATCGCGGGCACCGACATCCAGCTTGTCGAGACGGTCCCGCAGGGCCTTGCGCCGATCGGCAAAGCCGTCGCCGCTCACGCCTTCTTCTCCCAGCGACCGCCGACCTGCTGCCAGTACGTCACGTCGTGGCCTGCGGCCTTGAGCTGTTTCCACTGCCCGCGCGCGCCGGCGACCTGCTCCGAATCGTGTCCGTCGAACATGACGACGACACGCGCATACGCGGCCGCATCGTCAGCGATCGCGCCGTCGCACAGGAAGCGGATGGCCGCGCCGTTGGGATTTGCCGACGAACTGGTGAGAAACACCTGCTGCTCCGCCGGATACGGGTCGCGGTCGGTGCCGTGGCCGAGGAACGATTCCTCCTGGTACGTCCACAGGTGCGCATCGAGCGCATCCCGGCGCTCGTCGCTTCCCGTCTGGATCACCGCCCGCCAGCCCCGCGCCAGTGATCGCTCGACGAGGCCCGGAAGCACCGCTTCAAGCGTCGAGTCGGTCAGATGGTAGAACAGGACCTCGGCCATGGAGGCTCATGTCTCGCAATGGTCGCGCACCAGGCGGTCAAGGATGCGGACGCCCCATCCCGAGCCCCACGACTGGTTGACCTCGGAGGCCGGCGACCCCATCGCCACGCCGGCAATGTCGAGATGCGCCCACGGCGTTTCCTTGACGAAGCGCTTGAGGAACTGCGCCGCCGTGATGGCGCCGGCGTTGCGGCCGCCGATGTTCTTCATGTCCGCGGTCTTGGAATCGATCAGCTTGTCGTATTCGGCCGCCAGCGGCATGCGCCAGACGCGCTCGCCCGTCGCCTCGCCTGCCGCGGAGATCTGACCGGCCAGCGTGTCGTCATTGGCAAACATGCCGGCATGGGTCTGGCCCAGCGCCACCATGATGGCACCGGTGAGCGTGGCGAGATTGATCATGAATTTCGGCTTGTACTTCTCATTGCAGTACCAGAGCGCGTCGGCAAGCACGAGCCGCCCTTCCGCGTCGGTGTTCAGCACCTCGATCGTCTGTCCGGACATGGAGGTGACGATGTCGCCGGGACGCTGGGCATTGCCGTCGGGCATGTTCTCCACCAGCCCGACAATGCCGACGACATTGGCCTTCGCCTTGCGACCGGCCAGCGCCTTCATCAGGCCGGATACCGCGGCCGCGCCGCCCATGTCGCCCTTCATGTCCTCCATGCCGGCTGCGGGCTTGATCGAGATGCCGCCGGTGTCGAAGACGACGCCCTTGCCGACAAAGGCAACAGGCGCCTGGCGGGCCTTGCCGCCGTTCCACTGCATGACGACCAGGCGCGGCGGCCTGACCGATCCCTGCGCGACGCCGAGCAGCGCACCCATGCCGAGCTTCTTCATCTCCTTCTCGCCCAGCACCTCGACCTTGATGCCGAGCGCGTCCAGCGCCTTGAGTTCGGATGCGAATTCGACCGGGCCGAGCATGTTGGCCGGCTCGTTGACGAGATCGCGGGCAAACGTCACGCCGGCGGCCACGGCCTCGGCCGCGGCGAACGCCTTGCGGGCCGCGGCGGGATCGGCGCACCGGATCGTCACCTGGACTGGTCCGGCCTCCGGCTTGCCATTGTCCTTGTCCTTTTTGGTCTTGTACTTGTCGAACGTGTAGGCCCGCATGAGGATGCCGAGCGCGAGATCGGCCGCGTCCTCGGCGCCCGCCTCCCTGTCTCCGGCTGCCGCCACCACCGAGACGTCCTGCGCCTTGCCGAACTCGGCCGCAGCCAGGCCGCCGAGGTTCAGCCAGGCGCCGGCCTTCATGTCGGCGGCCTTGCCGGCACCGAGCACGACGATGCGGTCGAGCGGCGAGCCGGCGGGCGCCACCAGCGATACCGACGAGCCGGACTTGCCGGAAAATCCGGTCGCCTTGAAGGCGCGGGCAAACAGCCCGTCGGCGTCGAGGGCGGCAGCGGGTCCGGCAAGGTTCTGGCCTTCGGCAGCGATCAGGATGGCCGCTCCCTTGCGCGGCGCGGCGTAACGGGCGAATGAAATGGCGGGCAGAGGCTTCATGACGGGTTCCTGGCAAATCAGCAGCGGCGATCTTCCGGCTTTTGACGGCCCGCGCAAGACGTGGCGGGAAATATCCGCAAATGGTTCTGGCCATGGCAGGTCGCTTCTCGTTTTCGGCCTGCTTGTTCTCGTCCTGGCGCTGCTCGCCGCGCGGCCGGCCCGGGCCGACGCCGCGGCGCGGTACGAAACGGGTTGGCCCGATGTGCTTTCGACCCTGCGGCTGGATCGGGCCCGCGACTATGTCGCGATCATCCTGATCCCGCCGGCCGGGCCGCTTGACGCCCGCGACGGCGAGACCATGCGCCGGTCGCTGCTGCCGCACCTGACGGAACAGACGCGGCTCGGCCATACGGTTATCGCCTGGCAGTGCGGCGGGCGGCGCGGCATGGTCTCGCAATCGGGCGAACACCGGTTGCAGGGCACGCGGATGGCGTTTTCGGGCTGGGGACTGGCCGCCACGCTGAGCACCTTCGAGGACGGAGCGCTGCGCGGAAAAAACAGCCTGCGGCCGGCGTATGCTCAGGTGCTGGCGCGTGGCCGAGGCCACATCGTCGCGGTCGAAACCAGCGGCGCGCAATGCACAGCGATGAAAGCCTTCCTGTCGCGCTACATCACCCACCCGAACCGGCCGGCTTCGCGGTTCTCGCTGCTGCTCGATCCCGAACGGTTCGAGGGCGGCGGATGCGCGTCATTCGCGCTCGCGCTTGCTGAAAAGGCCGGAATCGCCGCCGGCCTGAAGCGCCATCTCCGGCGCACCAGCCTCGTGCACGAAGGCGCGCTCGGCCGCCTCGACACATGGCCGGACCTGACCACGCCGTTCACCGTATCGGGCGATGCGACCCGCCGTGCCATCCCGGTCAGTCGCCTCCTGGCCGGTCCGCTCGACACCGGCCGGGTCCTGACCCGGGTTCGCTTCATCGATCCGGAACTGCTGCTGGCGGCATTCTCCGGCGCGCGGCGGGCCGCAGGCGAGCGGCGGGGCTTCCTGCAGGATCGCGTGCTGCCGGACGGCGATGCGGCGGTGCGCGCGGCGTTTGCGGCCGGCCACGCCTGGGCGCGGCGCCACGCGCGAATGCGGTTTGTCGATCGCGCCGGCCTCGACGCCCTGGTGCTGGAGAGGCGCTGAATGGTGATCACGCAACGTTTACATCATGTTCACCATGTTGAGCGATCGGGCCGGATGGTTACCGTGCCGTTGACGCAATCGCGCAATATTGAGGCAAATCCGCTCGAGCTTGCGCGCCGGTCCCCGGTTGGCGAGCCCGGACGCAGCGATCGCGGGCACCCGATGGCGAGGTCAGGCAGGCGCATGATTCCGTGAAGACGATCGAACTCTATATCCTGCGGCGTGCGACGACGATGTTCTTCGCGGCATTCCTGACGACCCTGGCCATGGTCTGGATCACGCAGGCGATCACGCGCGTCAACCTGATCACGGATTCCGGCGGGTCCATCGGCGCGTTCTTCAAGGTCGCCACCTACCAGTTGCCCATGGTGATGCCGGAGGTGCTGCCGTTTTCCGTCGCCATCGGACTGGGCGTCACCTTCGCGACCATGAACACGGATTCCGAGCTCGTCGTCATCCACGCCGCCGGTGCCGGCCGCATGACGCTCGTCCGGCCCGCGCTGATCCTGGCAACGGCGGCGGCGATCCTGTCGTTCACGTTGACGATGGTCTTCGCGCCGTCGCTGCGCATGGACATGCGCATGGTGATCGCGGAATCGCGCGGCGATCTCCTGTCGGCCATCATCGAGGAAGGCACGTTCAACCGCATCGAAAAGGACCTGTTCATCCAGGTCGCCAAACGCGGTGCCGGCGGACAATTGTCCGGAATCTTCGTCGCCGACATGCGCGACGACAAGATGCAGCTCGACTATTACGCGCGTGACGGCATGGTGGTTCGCCACGAAGACCGCAACCTGCTGGTCATGCGCGACGGCGAGGTCCACCGCAAGGGTGTCGACGGTGCCGTCTCGGTCATCCGCTTCACCTCCTATTCCTTCAACCTTGATGCGTTTGCCGCCGACACCGGCAAGACGCCGACCATCTTTCCCAAGGACAGGCCGTTCTCCTACCTCCTGTCGCCCGATCCGAACGATCCGGTGATGAAGCACAACCCGCGGGCCTTCCGCCTCGAGATCGACCGGCGGCTCAGCGACTGGATGCTTACCATCGTCAGCGCACTGGTCGTGCTGGCCGTGGCCATGACGCCGGTGTCGCACCGGCAGGCCCGCGTGCCGCCACTGGTCAGTTCGCTCGCCATCGTCATGCTGGTCCGCTGGCTGACCTTCCTTGTCGCAGGCCAGGCGAAGAAGTCCGAACTCATTTCGCTGCTCCAGTATGTCATTCCGATCGCCATGGGCCTGATTGCCATCCGCTTCATCGCGGCGAACCGGTCGATGGAGATCCCGCTGCGCTGGGTCGAGGCCGGGGGCGATATGTTCCGGCGCGCGGCCGAGAATCTGGCGGCCTTGCGCTGGCGCCTGCGCGGCCAGAGGGTGGCGCGATGATCGGCTGGACGCTGGCGCGTTATTTCTTCATGCGGTTCACGGTCATCACCGCATGGTTCACGCTCGGCATCTTCATGCTGATCTTCATCATCGATTTCACCGAATTCTCCTCGCGTGCCTCCGCCCTGCCGGCCTATTCGGTGGTCGGTGCAGCGGCGGTGTCGCTGATGCGCATGCCGTTCATCCTGCAGCAGCTGGTGCCGTTCATCGTGCTGTTCTCGTCGATGACGACGCTGATTGCCCTGAACCGGAAGTACGAACTGGTGGTGGCGCGTTCGACCGGCATCTCGGCCTGGCAATTCCTGTTGCCGATCGGCGCCGGTGCCTTCGCGTTCGGCCTGTTCGCGCTTTTCGTGCTCAATCCGCTCGGCGCGGCCGGTTTCGAGAAGTCCAGCCTCACCGAAGCGCTGTGGCGTTCTGGCCGGGGCAACGCCTCGCAATCGGCCGGCATCCCGTGGCTTCGCCAGCGGGTCGGCGAAGAGGAGACCATCATCGGCGCCCATTCCGTGCTCGGCGGCGGCGCGGATTTGCGCGATGTCGTCTTCTACAGGCTTGCCCCTGACCAGAGCATCGCGGAGCGAATCGATGCCGAACGGGCGCTGCTGAAGGATGGCTACTGGGACGTGACCAACGCGGTTCGCCGTCCCGGCGACGGCGCGGTCGAAAAGGTCGCCCGCCTCAGGATCGACACCAATCTCAAGGTCGAGAACATCGGCGAAAAACTGTCGCGTCCCGAAACGCTCGCCTGGTACGACCTGTCAGGCAAGATCACGGCGGCTAGGGCGTTCGGCTACCAGGTTCCGGCTTACCGGACCCAGTTTCACTTCCTCATCGCCTCGCCGGCCTTGCTGGTCGCCATGACCCTGATCGCCGCGACGGTTTCGCTTCGTTTCGTCCGTTTTGGCCAGTCCGGACTGATGATTCTGGGTGGCATCGTGGCGGGGTTTCTGCTTTATGTCGTGACGGTTCTGGTCAAGGCGTTCGGTAGCGTCGGATTCCTTCCTCCGGCAATTGCCGCCTGGTTTCCTGTCGTGATCGCGACGTTTTATGGAGTGACGTACCTCTTGTACAAGGAGGACGGTTGATGAAGCCCGCAAGGGCAAGCGGACGCCGGTTCGCCCGCGCGCTGATGTGCGCCGGGGCGATGACGCTTGTCCTGTTGCCGGCAGGCCTCGGGCTTGCGCCCGCGCGGGCGCAGCAGATCGAGATTCCGGGAGATGTCGGCGGCGGCCAGCTCTTCCTCGAGGCTGATACCCTCACCTACGACAACGACAGCGGCGTGGTCACCGCCGCCGGTTCCGTCCGCATCGAGTACAATGGCTATCGCCTGGTGGCCGACCGCGTTGCCTACGACCAGAAATCCGGGCGGCTGATGGCATCGGGCGGGGTCGAACTGATCGACCCCAAGGGCACGAAGATCTCTTCCGACGAGATCGACATCACCGATGACTTCAAGGATGGCTTCGTCAACGCGCTTCGCGTCGAGACGGCCGACAAGGTGTATTTCGGGGCGGAGAGCGCCAAGCGCGAGGATGGCGAGGTCACCACCTTCTCCAACGGCATCTATACGGCCTGCGAACCCTGCGAGGACGATCCCGACAAGGCGCCGATCTGGCGCATCAAGGCGACGAAGATCATCTGGAACGGCAAGACCAAGAAGATCCGATTCGAGAAGCCGCGGTTCGAGTTCTTCGGCCATCCGATCGCCGCGCTGCCGTTCTTCGAAATCTCCGATCCGACCGTCAAGCGCAAGACCGGGTTCCTCATCGGTTCGGTCACCCATGACACGTCGCTCGGCTACGGTGCGCGCCTGCCCTACTATTTCGCGCTGTCACCGACCTACGACCTGACTGTCACCGGCAGCTACTACACCAGGCAGGGCTTCCTCGGCGAAGCGGAGTGGCGCCAGCGTTTCGACAATGGTTCGATCATCCTGAAGGCGGCCGGCATCATCCAGCGAAGCCCCGGAGCGTTCGCCGCAAACACGGTCGACCGCGGGGAAACGGCGCGCGGCATGATCGGCACCAAGGGCGATTTCAAGCCGAACGACAAGTGGGCGTTCGGCTGGGACCTGCTGCTGCAGAGCGACAAGAACTTCTCCCGCACCTATAAGATCGATGGCTTCAACCAGTACATCCATCGCTCCGAGGTGTTCCTCACCGGTCTCGGCGAGCGCAACCATTTCGACCTGCGGGCGCAGCGCTACACCGTTCAGGAAAAGCTGCTCGATACCAATGCCAACGCGCGCAACGCCAAGCAGCCCTGGGTGCTGCCGAGCTTCGACTATTCCATCACGCCGGATACGCCTGTCGCCGGTGGCGAACTGAGTTTCGATTTCAACGGACGCTTTCTCGGGCGCAACGCGCTCGATTCGGATGCGACGAGCATTCCGGGGATGGAGGGCCGCAACGGGCGCATCACCGGCGAGGTCGAGTGGAAGCGCACCTTCATCCTGCCCGGCGGGCTCGCCCTGACGCCGATCGTGGCGGCGCGCGCCGATGCGATCTTCACCGATTATTCGGCTGCCAGCGTCCTGGCCATGCAGGGCCTCGATCCGGCGGCCGACATCCGCGCCGCCTATTACAGGACGATGGCGACCGCCGGCCTCGAATTGCGCTGGCCGATCCTGTTCTCCACATCGTCGGCCAGCCACGTGCTGGAGCCGATGGCACAGATCTTCCTGCGTCCCAACGAACAGCACGCCGTCAATCTCGGCATTCCCAACGAGGACGCGCAGAGCCTGGTGTTCGACGCGGCCACGCTGTTCGACCGCGACAAGTTTTCGGGCCTTGACCGGATCGAGGGCGGCATCCGCGCCAATGTCGGCATCCGCTATTCGGGCACGTTCGGCAATGGCTGGTATGCCAATGCGCTGTTCGGCCAGTCGTATCATCTGGCCGGGACCAACTCCTACGCTTCGCCAGACCTCGTCAATGTCGGCGCCTTCTCGGGCCTGGAGTCGGCGCGGTCCGACTTTGTCGGCATGATCGCGCTCGGCAATGGCAGCGGACAATCGGCAAGCATCAAGGCCCGTCACGACGAGAAGACCTTCGCGCTTCGCCGGTTGGAAGCGGCGGCCGGGTTCACCTCGTCGCGGCTTTCGGGGTCACTGCGCTACGCGTTCATCCAGGCGCAGCCAGGGTATGGCTACCCGGTCGACCGGCAGGAAATCGCGCTCGCGGCCACCGCCCACCTGACCGATCGCTGGAAGGTCTTCGGCAGCGGCGTCTACGATCTGCAGTCCAACGTGCTGGTGAAGGATTCGCTCGGGTTCGGCTATGACGACGAGTGCTTCGCCTATTCGCTGACGCTGAACGAGACACGCCGGATCTCCAACCCGTCCGACGTGACGCGCTCGATCGGATTCTTCATTTCCCTGCGCACGCTTGGCGATTTCTCCACCAACAGCAGCGCTCTCACCAACGTCATCAACTGACGCCATTGTCCGGCGGCGTTGAAAGCCGGACACGCTTTCGCCAAACTGCCGGTCCAGGAAACGGCGCATCCGCCGCCTGCGGCGACAACATGAACGGGCCAGCGATGACCTCACTTCCCCTTTCCTTCCGAGCGCGCCTGCAGGCGGTCCTGGCAACGCTTGCGCTGGCGTTTGTCCTTGCCGCCGCACCGGCGCATGCCTCGCAGATCAAGGTCATCGTCAACGGCGAGCCGATCACCAGCTATGACATCCAGAAGCGCGCGGCGTTCCTGAAGCTGTCACGCGCCGGCGGCGGGACGGATGCGGCCAAGAAGGCGATGGTCGACCAGGCGTTGCACATGGCGGAAGCCAAGCGCCTCGGCATCAAGGTGTCGGACAAGCAGGTCAGCGCGGCCTATCAGCGTTTTGCCGCCCAGAACAAGCTGTCGACAAAACAGCTCGACCAGATCCTGAATGCCAGTGGCGTCACGCCGGGCCATTTCAAGGAATTCATCCGTGCGCAGATGAGTTGGGGCCAGGCCATGCAGGCCAAGTTCCGCACGAGCGGTCTGATAAAGGAGCAGGACGCCGTCAAGCGCATGCTCGAGCAGGGCGGCCAGAAGCCGACGGCGACCGAGTACATGCTGCAGCAGGTCATTTTCGTCGTCCCGGCAAAGGACCGGAAATCGAAGCTCGGCCAGCGGCGCAAGGAAGCCGAGGCGCTGCGGGCCCGATTCCAGGGCTGCCAGTCGACGCGCGAGTTCGCCAAGGGGCTGGTCGATGTCACCGTGCGCGATCTTGGCCGCATGATCGCGCAGGAACTGCCGCCGGACTGGGAAAAGCAGATCAAGGCGACCAAGCAGGGCGATGCCACGCCGGTGCGCGAGACCGAGAAGGGCATCGAGTTCCTCGGCGTCTGCTCGACACGCGAGGTTTCCGACGACCGTACCGCGCAGATGGTGTTCACCATGGAAGGCGCGGGCAAGGACAACAACGAATTCGAAAAGAAGTACACCGACGAGCTCAGGGCCAAGGCCCGCATCGTCGAGAAGTGACACGGCCGCTTGCCCTCACGCTCGGCGACCCGTCCGGTATCGGTCCGGAAATCGCGCTCAAGGCCTGGCTTGCCCGCGGGCAATCGGGGATCACGGCTTTCGCGCTCTATGGTGACCCGGATCTGCTGAGCGCCCGGGCGGGCGCGCTCGGGCTTGATGTGCCGATTGCGACCTGCGCGCCAACAGACGCCTCGTCGCTGTTCCCCACGGCCCTCCCCGTGGTCCGCCTTGCCCATGCCTCCGTCGACAGCGCCGGAGAACCGCTGGCCGCCAATGCCGCAACCATCATCGAATCCATCGACCGGGCCGTGGCCGATACGTTCGCGGCGCATACCGCCGCGGTCGTCACCTGCCCGATCGCCAAGAAGCCGCTCTACGACGCGGGTTTCGGCTTTCCCGGCCACACCGAATATCTGGCGCACCTTGCAGGCATCGCGACCGGTGTTGTGGCGCGGCCGGTGATGATGCTTGCCGGCCCCGATCTTCGGACCGTGCCGGTGACCATCCACATTCCGCTTCGCGAGGTGGTCGCCGCGCTGACGACAGACCTGATCGTGGACACCGGCCGCATCGTCGCGCAAGACCTCGCACGGCGTTTCGGCATTTCCAGCCCCCGCATCGCCGTCGCCGGTCTCAATCCGCATGCCGGTGAAGGCGGCGCGATCGGACGGGAGGACGAGGACATCGTGCGCCCGGCAGTCGAGGCGCTGCGCCGCGACGGCATCGATGCGCGAGGCCCGCTGCCCGCCGATACGCTGTTCCACGCGCGCGCGCGCGCAGGGTATGACGCGGCGCTCTGCATGTATCACGATCAGGCACTGATCCCGGCCAAGGCGCTTGCCTTCGACGAAGCGGTCAACGTGACCCTCGGCCTGCCGTTCGTGCGCACCTCCCCGGACCACGGCACCGCGTTCGACATCGCCGGGACCGGCCAGGCGCGGCCGGACAGCCTGATTTCGGCGCTGAAGCTTGCGCGCCACCTTTCCGACCATCAGGGCCGGTCGTGACCGACGGCCTGCCGCCGCTGCGCGAAGTCGTCGCCGCGCATGGCATCGCGCCACGCAAGGCGCTCGGCCAGAATTTCCTCTATGACCTCAACCTCACGGCCAAGGTGGCCCGGGCCGCCGGCGCACTTGACGGCGTCACGGTCATCGAGATCGGACCAGGACCGGGCGGTTTGACGCGGGCGCTCCTGTCGGCGGGCGCTTCGGTGATCGCCATCGAACGGGATGCGCGCTGCATTTCGGCTCTGGATGAAGTCGCCGCGCACTGGCCAGGCCGACTGCGGATCGTCAATGGCGATGCGCTTGACACGGATTATGTGGCGCTTTCGGCCGGATCGCCGGTCAGGATCGTCGCCAACCTGCCCTACAATATCGGTACCGAATTGCTGGTCGGCTGGCTGACGGCGGAGCCATGGCCGCCATTCTACGAGAGCCTGACGCTGATGTTCCAGCGCGAGGTGGCCGAACGCATCGTGGCCGGCCCCGGAGACGAAGCCTATGGGCGTCTGGGTGTCCTGGCGGGATGGCGGACCGAGGCGCGCATCGCCTTCGACCTGCCGCCACAGGCATTCTCGCCGCCGCCGAAGGTCTGGTCGAGCGTGGTGTGCCTGACGCCCCGGCCCGATCCGCTCCCGGTCAGCCGGCGGGCGCTGGAATCGGTGACACGGGCCGCCTTCGGCCAGCGCCGCAAGATGCTGCGCCAGAGCCTGAAGGCGCTCGGCGGCGAGGCCCTGCTGGCCAAGGCCGGAATCGCCGGGGACCGCCGCGCCGAAACACTGTCGGTCGCCGAATTCGTGGCCATCGCCAATGCGCTCGCCTGATCAGGTGGTCTTTTCGGCCAGGAGACCGGCAACGAAATCAAACATGCCGTGGCGGCGATCGCGCCGCAACCTTTCCGCATGGACGATGGACCGCACGGCCGCGAACGCGCGGTCGAGATCGTCATTGATGATGACATAGTCATATTTGCGCCACTGGGCGATTTCCTCGCGGGCGTTCTCGAGGCGGGTCGCGATGGTGCTTTCGCTGTCCTCGGCGCGGCGCTTCAGGCGGGCATGCAGTTCCTTCATCGAGGGCGGCAGGATGAAGATCGACACCACGTCGCCCCGCATCTTTTCCTTCAATTGGTCCGCGCCCTGCCAATCGATGTCGAACAGCATGTCGCGGCCTTCGGCCAGGGCCTTTTCGGCCGGTGCCCGCGGCGTGCCGTAGAAATTGCCATGGACCTTGGCCCACTCGATCAGCTCGTCGGAATCGCGCAGGCGCTCGAACTCGCGCGGCGTGGCAAAGTGATAGTGCACACCCTCGATCTCGCTCGCCCGGCGCTGCCGCGTGGTGACCGACACCGACAATGCGAACGACGCATCATTTTCCAGCAGCAAGCGCGAAATGGTCGACTTGCCGGCGCCGGAAGGGGACGACAGCACAAGCATGAGTCCGCGCCGGGCGATCGGTTCGGCCAGGGCGACTGCGTTCACTGGGTTCACTCCAGATTCTGGACCTGTTCTCGGAACTGATCGACGACCGCCTTCAGCTCGAGCCCGATGCGGGTGATGGTCGCCGCATTGGATTTCGAACACAACGTATTCGATTCGCGGATGAATTCCTGCGACAGAAAATCGAGCTTGCGGCCGGCCGGTCCCGAACCGGACAAATGTTCGCGGGCCGCCGCGACATGCGCCTTCAGCCGATCAAGTTCCTCACGAATGTCGGCCTTGGTGGCCAGGAACGCCGCCTCGGCATAAATACGAGCCTCGTCCAGACCGGCGGCTGTGTCGAGCAGCAAGCCGACCTGTTCGGCCAATCGGGCGCGGATCTGCGCCGGATCCCGCGCCGGGTCGGCCTCGGCCAGGCCCGTCAACCGCTCGATCTCGTCGACATGCGCCAGGAGTATGCGGGCAAGGGCAGCACCCTCGCTGCGCCGGGCACGATCGAGCCCGGCCAGGGCATCCGACAAGGCCGCCATGACCGAACGGTCGAAACGCTCGCGTTGCGCTTCGTCATCCGCGTCCCCGGGTGCATCGAGCACGCCGCGTAGCGCAAGGAGACCGTCGGCGGTCGGCGGTGCTGCGCCGTGATCGCGCACGAGTTCGCGCGCAACGCCCGCCAGCCGGATCAGCAGTGCATGATTGATGGTCGACGCCGCGGCCTCCCCGGATCGCTCGACCGTGAGCGTGGCCTGAATATTGCCGCGGGCAAAACGCTTCTGGATCTCCTGGCGCACGGCCGGTTCCAGCCGGTCGTGGCCTGGCGGCAGGCGCAGGCGCATGTCGAGGCCCTTGCCATTGACAGAGCGGACCTCCCAGACGACGGCCCGCTCGTCGGCGACCGCGTCCGCCCGGGCAAAGCCCGTCATGCTTGCGACCGGCATGAAACGTCCCCCTCCCCCGCGAAAGCGTTACTGCTGGGCTTCGCCCTCGACCGGCTCGTCCACCGCAACGCCGCGCTGCTTCTCGATCTCGCGCCAGCGTTCGACGTTCCGGTTGTGCTCTTCGAGCGTGGAGGCAAAGGCGTGGCCGCCCGTGCCATCGGCGACGAAATAGAGATCGTCGGTCCGGGCCGGATTGGCGACAGCTTCGAGCGCCGCCTTGCCCGGATTGGCGATCGGCGTCGGCGGCAGGCCATCGATGACATAGGTGTTGTAGGGCGTCGGTTTGTCGATATCGGAACGGTAGATTGGGCGGTCCGCCGGCTTCCCGGCGCCGCCGAACAGGCCGTAGATGATGGTCGGATCGGACTGGAGCCGCATGCCCTTGCGCAGGCGGTTGATGAAAACCGCCGCCACGCGCGGCCGCTCGTCGGCCACTCCCGTTTCCTTCTCGACGATCGAGGCGAGCGTGACGAACTCGTTGACGTCCTTCACCGGAAGGTCGCTGTCGCGTTGCGCCCAGATCGATTCCACCAGCCTGGCCTGGTCGGCCTGCATCCTCGTGATGATCGCGTCACGGCTCATGCCGCGCGAGAAGCGCTGCGTGTCGGCCACCAGCGTGCCTTCCGCCGGCATCTCGGTCGGCATCGGACCGGTCAGCACCGGGTCGGCCGAAATCCGGGCAAAGGCCTGGGTGACGGTCCAGCCCTCCGGAATTGTCAGCGAATAGAGGATCGACTTGCCGGAGACGAGCGTGTCCATGACCTCGCGCATCGACGCCCCGGCCTTGAGCTCATATTCGCCGGCCTTCAGCTTCCTGGCGGCGCCATTGGCGCGCACGCCGATCTGGAAAATGCGTGAATCCGATATGATGCCGGAACGCTCCAGTTGCGTGGCCACGCCATCCCAGCCGGAATTCGGCTTCACTTCGAAGACCGTGGCCGCGCCAAGCGGTCCGGCGCCTTCGAACTCTTTCTTGCCGTACCAGGCGGCGAACCCGGCGGCGACGACGCCAAGGATCATCAGCGACATCATGAAGTTCAAGAACACCACGATCTGGCTGCGCGAAGCGCGGGACCGGCGCGGCGGCGGGGCGACGGCTTCCGGCTTCAGTGCCTCGGCGGCCGATTTCGGCATGACCACGGTTTGGCCCGCACTGTTGGCGGCGTTCGGCGGCAGATCGTTCATGCCCTGATCCCGTATGTGCACCTTCGCCGTGGATGGCAACTCGGCGCTTTCATGTCCCTGCGCTGCCCGATAGGCGCGAATAGTGCCGATTTCGCGGCGCGAAGCCGATCGTCAACCGTTGAAACGCCGGAACACCAGCGTTGCGTTTGTGCCGCCGAAGCCGAAGGAATTGGACATTGCCACGTCGATACGGCGTTCCCTTGCCGTATTCGGCACAAGGTCGATCGCGGTTTCGACTTCCGGATCGTCGAGATTGATTGTCGGCGGAGCGATATTGTCGCGAATCGCCAGCACGGAAAAGATTGCCTCTGCGGCGCCGGCGGCACCGAGCAAATGTCCGATGGCCGATTTGGTGGACGACATCGACACCGTCGAAGCGGCATTGCCGAGCAGGCGCTCCACCGCGCCGAGTTCGATCGTGTCGGCCATGGTCGAGGTGCCATGGGCGTTGATGTAGTCGATGTCCGACGGCGTCAATTCGGCACGCTTCAGCGCCGCCGTCATACAGCGGAACGCCCCGTCGCCGTCCTCGGACGGTGCGGTGATGTGATAGGCGTCGCCGGTCAGCCCGTATCCGACAATCTCGGCATAGATCTTCGCGCCGCGTGCCCGGGCGTGCTCGAGCTCCTCCAGCACGACCACGCCCGCACCTTCGCCCATGACAAAGCCGTCGCGATCCCGGTCATAGGGGCGCGAAGCGCGCGTCGGATCGTCATTGCGCTTGGTCGAAAGGGCGCGACAGGCGGCAAATCCGGCCAGCGACAGGCGCGTGACCGGTGCCTCGGTGCCGCCGGCGACCATCACGTCGGCATCGCCGAGCATGATCAGCCGGGATGCATCGCCGATGGCGTGCGCGCCGGTCGAGCACGCGGTTACCACAGCGTGGTTCGGTCCCTTGAACCCGTGGCGGATTGAGACCTGGCCGGACACGAGGTTGATGATGTTGCCGGGAATGAAGAATGGCGAAATGCGCCTCGGGCCGCGCTCGCGCAGGATCAGCGTCTGCTCGGAAATGCCGTCTATGCCGCCGATGCCCGAGCCGATCATGACGCCGGTTGCGCAGCGGTCGGCTTCATTTTGCGGGACCCAGCCCGAATCGCGGATCGCTTCCTCGGCGGCGGTGATGCCGTAGAGGATGAAATCGCCGATCTTGCGCTGTTCCTTCGGCTCGAGGAACTGGTCGGGATTGAAGGTGCCGTCCGAACCGTCGCCGCGCGGGATTTCATGCGCGATCTTGCACGCCAGGTCATCGACCTCGAATCGGTCGATGACGCGCGCCGCACTGCGCCCGGAGAGGAGCTGGCTCCAGCCATGCTCCGCACCCACGCCGTAAGGCGACAGAAGTCCCAGCCCGGTAACGACGACTCGGCGCAACCGATCCCTCCGTCCGGACGCGACGATCAGGCGCCGCGTCCCCTAGCGGAAACGTTCAGGCCTTGGCCTTGTCGATGAACTTGACCGCATCGCCGACGGTCAAGATGGTCTCGGCGGCGTCATCGGGGATCTCGATGCTGAATTCTTCCTCGAACGCCATGACGAGCTCGACCGTATCGAGGCTGTCCGCGCCGAGATCGTCGATGAAGCTGGCGGCCTCGTTGACCTTCTCGGCATCCACGCCGAGGTGCTCGACGACGATTTTCTTGACGCGTTCTGCGGTGTCGCTCATCTCTGACCCCTTGTCCAAACTGGTTCTTCGTTTACCGGCTGCCGGGCGCCCCCTGCGCCCGCGACCGGCCATTTCGGGCGGCGATTACCATGAAACGCCGCCTTATTCCAAGGCTTAAAAACTGCCATCCCCGATCAGATCATCGCCATGCCGCCATTGACATGCAAGGTCTGGCCGGTGACGTAGCCCGCGGCATCCGAGGCCAGGAAGATGGCGGCCGCGGCAATGTCGGCCCCGGAACCCATCCGCTTCATCGGAATGGCCCCCATGATGGCCTCCTTCTGCTTGTCGTTGAGCTTGTCGGTCATGGCCGATTCGATGAACCCCGGCGCGATGCAGTTCACCGTGACATTGCGGGTGGCGATTTCCTGCGCGAGCGATTTGGTGAAGCCGATCATGCCGGCCTTGGATGCGCAATAGTTCGCCTGTCCCGGGTTGCCGGTGACGCCGACGATCGACGTGATGTTGATAATGCGGCCGGCGCGGCGACGCATCATCGGATGGGTCAGTTCGCGCGTCAGGACAAAGGCCGAGGTCAGGTTGACCTCGATGACAGCATCCCAATCGGCGTCAGCCATGCGGACAAACAGTCCATCCTTGGTGATCCCGGCATTGTTGACCAGGATGTCGACACCGCCGAGACCAGCCTCGGCTGCCTGGGCGAGCGCCTTCACCTCGGCGCGAACCGACAGGTTTGCCGGAAACGCCATTGCACGGTCGCCGAGTTCGGACACCATCGCATCGAGCTTTTCCTTGCGCGTCCCGTGCAGCCCGACCGTGGCGCCGGCGGCGTGGAATGCGCGGGCAATCGCCTCGCCGATGCCACCGGTGGCGCCGGTCACGAGAGCCTTCTTGCCGGTCAGTTCGAACATTGTCGTCTTCCTTTCTTGGCGATCAGGCCAAACCGGCGAGCGCGGCGTCAACATCGGCGGGCGCGCCGACATTGATCGTGGCGAGATCGCGATTGATGCGGCGGGCGAGGCCGGAAAGCACCTTGCCGGCCCCGATTTCATAGAGCGACGTGACGCCGCTGGCGGCGAACCATTCTACGGTCTCGCGCCAGCGCACGCGGCCGGTGACCTGCTCCACAAGCCGGAGTGCGATCTCGTCGGGCGCGGTCAGTGGCGAGACCGTGACATTGGCGACCACGGGAACGGCCGGCGCTGCCTTGCCAACCGCGGCCAGCGCCTCGCGCATGGCGTCTGCCGCCGGCTGCATCAGCGATGAATGGAACGGCGCGGAGACCGGCAGCGGGATTGCTCGCTTGGCGCCCTTGGCCAACGCAATCGCCGACGCACGCTCGACGGCGGCTTTCTCGCCCGAGATCACCAACTGGCCGCCGCCATTGTCGTTGGCGATCTGCACGGCACCGGCGGCTTCCGCGCAGGCGGCCTCGACATCGGCCTGTTCCAGCCCGAGGATCGCCGCCATGGCGCCGGCTCCGACCGGAACCGCCTTCTGCATGGCCTCGCCGCGGATGCGCAGCAGGCGGGCGGTGTCGGCGAGCGTGAATACGCCTGCCGCGCACAGCGCCGAATATTCGCCAAGCGAATGGCCGGCCACGTACGCGACGCGTCCCTTGAGCGAGAAGCCGCGCGCTTCCAGCGCCCGCAGCGCGGCGATCGACACGGCCATCAGCGCCGGCTGGGCATTGGAGGTCAGCGTCAGCGTTTCCTCCGGCCCCTCGAAGATGATGCGCGACAGCTTCTCGCCGAGCGCGTCGTCGACCTCGTCGAAAACCGCGCGCGACTCGGCGTACGCGTCCGCCAGGTCACGGCCCATGCCGACGGACTGGCTGCCCTGTCCCGGAAAAGTGAAAGCGATGGTCATGGCGGAATTCCCCTTCGTCTTCCGCGCATGGACGCCGATTGCGGGCGAGTCAAGGCAGTGCGCGGGCGGCAGGCGATCCAATCGGCCGGTCCGCGCCCGAAATTGTCCCCTGCCGGGTTGAAGGCCGCGCCGTGCGCCCCATATCTGCCCGGAACCCATCAATCCGGTATTCCCATGAACCTGCTCTTCATTCTCGCCGGCCTGGCATTGCTGTTCGCCGGCGGCGAGGGCCTCGTGCGCGGCGCCGTCGCCATCGCCGAGCGCCTGGGCCTGTCGAAGCTCGTGATCGGGCTGACCATTGTCGGCATGGGAACGTCGTTTCCCGAACTGCTGGTTTCGGCCCGCGCCGCGCTTGCCGGTTCGCCCGACATCGCGGTGGCCAACGTCGTCGGCTCGAACTTCGCCAACATCCTGGTGATCCTCGGGTCCACCGCCGTCGTGACGCAGATTTCGGGCTGGGACGCCAATATCAGGCGCGACACGGTGTTCGGGGTGTTTGCCGGGCTCGTCGTCCTCTTCCTCGGCTTCCATGGCGGCGTGCCGCGCCTGGCCGGCCTGGCGATGGTGATCATGCTTGCTGCCTATCTCTATTCGGCCTACCGGATGGGCAAGATCGAGCCAACCACGGTGGCCGAACATTTCGAGGACGCCGCGCCGCATCCCGCGTCGCTTGGCATTTCTGTTGCATTCCTCGCTGTCGGCTTCGCCGCATTGTTCGTCGGCGCCGAACTCCTCGTGCGCGGCGCCGTTGCGCTTGCGCGCGATGCCGGCATCTCCGAGCGCATCATCGGCCTGACGATCGTGGCCATCGGCACCTCGCTGCCGGAACTTGCCGCCTCGATCGCGGCGGCGTTGCGCGGCCATCC
>WPCK01392798.1_pt1 | contig 32847 bp, 20 predicted proteins | sample 5399851 | NCBI WGS metagenome assembly WPCK01 (sample SAMN12869471, study PRJNA574797) | sludge metagenome | isolation source: wastewater treatment of pH11 | place: China:Beijing | collected 2019-05-20 | reverse complement strand
CCTTACGCAGCAGCACGCAGCTTAGACGCGTCAGCCAAATGACCGCCCAAGTCTACAAGCCTGAGCATCGAACCTAGCGCCAATCCAAAAAAATCCGCTCAGCGCTGCCACAAAACCGACATGTCCAACTCGGACGCTTACTCTTGTTTGTTTTCGCTGTTTTCCTGGGGGCTGGACTGGTAACAGTTTTTTTGCCCCGACACCTGCTCGATATCACCGAAAATTGGGAAACGATCGAAGCTCGAACCAGCGAGACGCTGCTAATGGCTGCAGGGCTGTTTTTCCTGATCTCGCTGGAAACTCGATTCAAGCGTCGACGAGCGCTTTCGGCAATTCATGAACTCCGCGCGGTGGCGCACGTTGTTGACATGCATCAACTTACGAAAGACCCCGAACGCCTCTTGCCCGATTGGGTGCCAAGCGAGCACTCCCCCAAAATGTCGCTCAATGCGTTTGAGTTGGGCAGATATCTCGATTACTGCAATGAACTGTTGTCGTTGATTGGCAAGTTAGCGGCAGTTTACGTGCAGTGATTCGATGATGAAGTTGCGATCGAAGCGGTCAATGAGGTGGAAACGTTGACCGCCAATTTGTGCGACCGAATTTGGCAAAAGATCATGTTTTTGAACTCGATCGAATCCCAAGTGAAGGTTCCAAACCTTCCCAGCAACCAAGCTGGAATGCATTCAGCGGACTCAAGCGGGAGTAATCCAGGCGACGGTCTTGCGAACGTTGATAACTCAAATTGCCTGTTGCAAGTCCCCAATCGTGACGATTCTATTTCGCCACCTTCCGATCCCCAAGCTACTGTTGAAAAAATTCGCAACGAGCATCCGTAATCGGCACAAACTTATCGCGCACCGTCGCGGCCTGGAGAGGTTCACCGGGACCTCGTGCAAAGAACCTCGAGCCGGACAGAGGTTAAGGGCTCTGTAACGGCGACGGCCTAGTCGCCGTCCAATTGCATAGTTGGGAACTAGAGTTATGCCGGTAGCAAGCGCCCGGCACTCCCTCCACTTCCAATTTTGCTCGAATGCGAGAAACCTACACCCCTGGGGATTCGCCTTTACCGCTCGGACCCTTCACCAAACGCGATTTCAGTCTGCCTGTCAATTCCGCTTTCCGTTGACCCAAAACAAATCATAGGTTTAGTACGACGTATTTTTCGCCGCCGCGGTGCAGGCAAGGGTATGAATTCTTGAAGTTCTCGAAACGATGAATCTTGACAAATCCGATTTTCATGGTAAAATCGATTCTGTGTTCCGCAGCATGTATTGTGCTCTTATCAATTTAGCGGCAAAGTGACTCTCCACTTTTCTCCAAGTCCTATTTTCTTCATGCCGTATGACCTGTGCTGGTGCCCATTCACAACGGGTTTTATTCTTCGCCGGCAAACAACTGTGGGCTTTGGTACCTGAAGCACACGATGCAGTTGAGTGGATGCAACATGCATAACTATCCTAATGGAGGTTCTTAAAAACGAAGCAACATCCGAAGTTGTCGGCGGAGGTGTGGTGCGAATTATAGTAGCTGGCACGCTGCTGACTTAAAAACAAAGGGCATCGATGTATCATACCGAATGGGCGAACGCGTTAGATCAGTTCTGGGGAGATCGTGAGCCAGGCGCTCGAGTCGTGCTAATGCTGGAGCCGCTCCTTTTACGGCAAGTTGCCAAGCTTGCTGGTTTTGATGATGAAGATAGCACGGGTATTGAAAAGCGGTTTCTCGATTCAGTTAAATCTTATATTGATAGCAAGTTTCATAGGCCGTGGCATGCTGAACCATTTCGCCCAGGAACACCTCCGCTATTCCTTTTGCAGGTCGCAGTTCAAGTATATGCGGCGTCCAAGATGGCTGACGCTGCGGACGGCGACTACACTGACAACGCATACTATATTCAACTTGAGAAGCTTGTTGGCAGCGCCGGTAAAGCGGCGACGTTCAATGATCAAGGGAATAATCACCAAGAGCTTTGGAGTGTGCGACTTCAAGAATGGGCATACCATAAGCAACTGAAATTAATTCTTCCACATGACAAATCTGGAGCTGGCCGGCATGTCCAATTTCCAAAATCACAATCGGCATTGCGGGTTGCCGATTTAGAGCGACTTCCCATTTTTTTTGAGAAATGTGAGTTTCGTCCATGTAGCGGAGACTCTGCGTTGGAGCAATCGAAACGAGTCGATCGTCAAATTCATGAACATCTCAACGACAACAAGTGTTTTTCAAATTGGGCGAGACGAGTTCTGAAGGATCCGACTAAGCGCGAAGTGGCAGTTACGCAAATCAAAGAGGCGTTGGCTACATGGGATGGCGAGTGCGTTTTGCCAACTGCTGGTCAGACCGGGCGTGGAAAGGCAGCCAATGTGCCTTCGCCTTTCTGGATCAGTATCAGGCACTCAAAAAGGTGGGTTGTGGCGAAACTCGGCCAGACGGTATCAGCCGCCAAACGACTCTCCGAGAGTGACTTTGGGTCGTTGCTTTCCGGAAAGTCGGTCGATTCGCATTCGGTCGAACTCCGTGAAGGGTTTTCACTTTACAAGTATTGTGAAGAGGAGTCTGTCTTTCGCAATGTTAAGTACCTTCGTCCGGGTGAGCGTGGTTTGATCATATCTGCTGCGGCGACAGACCCAATCTGGGAGAAGGTTTTGCAAGGAGAGGGATCGCTATTCACTCGCTTAAGGCAGTTTGGTTGGGAGGAACCAGAGGATTCCGGAGCATTCGAAGGCCTTCCAGCGAACGTCCGTATTCTGGAGCTTCGATTGAAGGACACATTGCCTTCAATGACGGAAATCCACAAATTTGAACTTTGGAGAGAATTTCTTCAGTTGCCACAACCGCAACTTACTCTAAGTGGAGGGCTGCGAGTAAATCAGAAGGAACGTTTTGTTGCTGGTGCAGGTCCTACGCTAACATTGGGTGGGCCGGACTATCCTCCGTTCATTCGTGTCAATGGAGAGAAGAGATTGATTCCAAGTCGTAGAGTTCAACTCGAAGAGTTCTCGGAGCCGGGTAAGTATGAGGTCGTTGCATGGTGTCCAACAAAGATGTGCAAACGGTTCTCTGTGGTCATTCCAGACGCAGATTTGCCTATAGACCTTCCCGTCCGTTGTTGGCGTTTGACGGAGGGGAGCTGGCCCGAGTTCCGCTCACCGGCACCAACAGAGGGAGATGGAGTGCCTCAGCCGCGCTTGTTTGGAATGCGTTCGTTTGATCTCAAAATGGAACCGACACGATCCAGCAACGTAAAGAACGCTCAACTTGAGACGATACGCCTACTTTGTGGCCTTTCAGCCAATGTTAATTTGCAATATACGGAGTTACACCCTGTTGTAAGGACACTTGCCATCCAACAACGAAGCCACACCGGTCGATTTGCGAAAAGATGAGCCTAAACGCCAACGAATTAGAAGGTCATAAAGTTGTGTTCGCGCTGGCTCAAAAGCCACGTGCAATCAGTATAGGCAACTCTACAAAAATTGCGACGCTTTGTCCCTTGATGAAGTACGAGTCGGGAGAATCTATTTCAGCAACGCCTGAGAATTTTCCCAGTAACGGCTACGTCCGCTGGTATCGAGTGCCCCATGGTGATTGGCAAGATGGCGATCTAATTATCAGTAGTTTCAACAGGGTGAACGACGACAATTTTCGAGCGCCTGGTAAGGAGTGGTATCAAGTTGTTGGCGAACCTACAGAGAGTACGAATGGAAGAGTCTTCGAACTTGTTGGGTTGGGATGCTCGTTGAAAGAGCTACGCTCAAAACTGCGATCCGCATTCCAAACGAAACGGTTGTTGCGATCTGATATTTACTTGCAATGCCAAGACGCCATTGCGGGGCCATTCAAGATGACCTCAGATAAATCGTCGACAGGTCACAAAATTCGATTTCAACCATCAGACAATGTCGATGGAAGGGTTGATGTTTACGATTTACCCGAGTTCAACGAGCTAGTCACAGTGGTTGATCAGGCCGTACGATTGTCTTCGACTGATCAACCGCCGAACCACGATCCGGGCGGTACCTATGAAGCACGATTTCGTATTTTTCGCCACAAAGACCTTATCGATAACGAATTTTCCTCACATCGAGAGATGTACATCATTCCAGACGATCTACTGGTAACAAAAGCCTGCAAGCAGATACAGCATGGCAAGAGTTGGAAAAAGCTTCGCGATGAACTCAAGCTTCTCGTTGAATTGTTGCATAACGAATCGTCCGGGGTTTCTGAATCGGTTCGGGAAGGACTGCCCTTTCTTTTGAAGGAGTCTGAACTTAATGACGAACATGCCGCTGCTCTTGTTAAAGCTGTCGTCGAATCTGAAGCTTTCGCTAGTCGTGTTGAGGAAAAAGTGGAAGAAGAGGTTCGCGAGCAAGTGAACCAACGGAAAGAACACATTGAGGCAACTGCAAAAGAACTTGCTCGAAAAACGCAGACTGAGGCAGGTCAGTTGAACGAGGAAATTAATCAACTTGAGGCGCGACGACGTAACCTTGGGGGAGAGTTGGAGGAACTGAGAGCGAAGGTCGATGGTGAACACGAGCGTGCAGAGAAGATTCTGGAAAACGTGCGTACCAGACTGCAAGGCAATCGGGACGAGTTGATCGGTGATATCGCGTTGCTCGCGCCTCTTTTTGCGTCAGTCGGATCAAATGGATCGCATTTCTCTGCTAAATCAAAGGCTAACGAAGCCATCTCGCCCGAACCCGGTGAACTTAGTGAGGAGCAATTCGTGAAAAATCGCCTACCTGTTACTCTTGCCAGGCATGGTTGTTCGATCTCACCTAGACAGGCTGAGTTCCTTCATATTGTAATGACAGCTGCGAAGCTTGTTGAATTGCCACATGTTGGATGGGCAGTAGGGTATGCCAAAGCAATGGGTGGCACTGCGTCGGTTTCCGTTGTTTCGGCGGCACCGGATTGGCTTACTTTTGAACAGATATTTGATAGATTCATCGCAGATGAATGGCGATCCGCCGTTGATGATAGCAGCCGATTGCATTTGATTGTGTTCGAGGGAATCGATCGATGTGCAACCCACGCGTGGTTGCGACCTTGGTTGAATGTGATTGCCGGATGGGCCGCGACTCTCCCGGACCAGAACCGATCAACTTGGCCTGATCACATGCGGTTGTGTTTAACTAAAGAACGGTCGGAGGCGTGTTTCGACGTGCCGAAAGCCATTGATGATTGGGTTTTGGCGTTTAATCCGTCTGCCCCGGCGGAAGCAAATCAACCGAATGACATGCCCGGTCATTTTCCTTTGCATCGATGGAATCTAGGTGACCTCAACGAGTGTGAGGAAGAGTTCGACGGATTGATCAAGTCGCTTGAGATACCTGGCGATAGCCCCTGCTTCCCAATGCGAGTGCAACTGGCTCGGCGATTGCGGCAAGCAATCGTTCGAATGAACTCCGAGGATGCGGATCGGTGTGAAAAAATCATTGGTCAGCGGTTGTTCGCGTGTTGGAGCGAAGGGGAAAGCAAAAAGTGATCGAGAAAATGAACGGGTGGGACAGCCTTTTAGCCTGGTTGTCTCAATCACAGGAAAACAAATGGTCAAATGTCAAAGCCAATTGCCAGCGACTCTCCGCTTTATATTTTCCAAATAGAGAGGAAACTCCGTTATGGCATGCGATGAAGTGGGCTGGGGTGCTCATTCAACTCGGTCATGCCGAATTTGACCCTAAGAAACGGACAGTTTCCGCTTGCGCTCCTGGGTTAGTAGTCACAAATGACGGACGCAAAGCGATCTTGTATGGGTACTGGGATCTGCGACTCCGAACGGAGTTGGGCAAAATTGAGGCGAACCCAGCTGCCAATAGCCCCAAGAAAGGCCCGACTCGTTGGACTATCGAAGCTAGTCCTCCCATCATTGAAGCTGTTTCTCAATGGAATTCGGTTTGGGTATCGGAAGATGTAAGTGTTCACCTGCTTCAACGGCTTCCTGTGTTTTCCGTAGTTTTGAATGATCTCGAACACAACCAGCGCTCCTCCAGCGGAAATTGGGAGAGATTTGAATACCTATCCAATCTTTGGTGGCGATGGCGAACCACAAAAAATCCCCTGAGCGAACCAGGGCTGTATCGTTGTCGAGATGGACGATGCACCTATGTATTTGTGCAGGATGATCACACGCAATCGCAATTGAAAACACAAGACCAAAAGCTGGCAGCCCGATGGGCCTGCTATAACCAAACGTTCACAGAGCGGTTTGACTGGTTCTTCGATCCAGAACGAAGGGAGTTGCTAATTCCCTATGCAACGCCAGAATTACCCATATTGGTGTCGAGAGCGTTAACGATGTCGTCTGCTCGCTTGCCAACACAGATCAAGTACGAGAAACGACAGTACCGGCGTTATCGTTGCGTAGCTGAACCACAGGCGATTGAGGCAGCACGCATCATGAATCAACAATTGACGACAAGGAGTCTATCGAATGTCTAAAGCAGCTATTTCGAATGATCCAATTGGATTGGCAAACCAGCTTTCGGAGCTCTACCTAAAGTACATCGACAGCGCGATGCCGCTCCGCGAGGAATCGCTTCACCGAGAACGAGGTGAGCTTTTGCGACGGAGTGGCAGACTTTTTCAAGAGCCACGGATCGAGTTTCTGCCACGATACCAAGAAACGAATAGCCTTCATAAGGTCTGCGATGAACTTGAATTAGGACGAGATTTGGCAGATTTGGTGGCTTGTGGACTTTTTCCAGCCAATCGAAATCTCTATGAGCACCAGAAGCGATGTCTGCAGGTTGTCGCCAAGGATCGTCAGAACATGGTTGTCACAACGGGAACGGGATCGGGAAAGACGGAGTGTTTCCTTCTGCCTTTGTTCCAGTCGCTAGTTAAGGAATCGGCGGATTGGCCCAATGACCGCCCAAGAGCGTTACGTTCGCTCATTTTGTATCCGTTGAATGCGCTTGCTGAAGACCAGATGGTCCGTTTGCGGACGGCTCTCGACAGCCCAGATCGTGAGGACAACGGAACAACGATTCCTGGTGCTCGGACATGGTTGCGAGAGAACAGACAGGACCATCGCTTTTACTTCGGGCGATACACTGGTCGAACACCAGTCCCGGGTCGCGTGTCTACAACAAAGAGAAAAGAGTTGCGGACGGAGGAAAGGTGGCTGCGGCGGCAAGCTGAGGGTGTTGCTGGCGATTTTAGGCTACGATTCCAGTTCCCAAGTTTAGACCTCGATAGTGGCGAGCTATGGGATCGTTGGTCGATGCATGCAACACCGCCTGACATTCTGATCACCAACTACTCAATGCTGAACATCATGCTGATGCGAAGCATCGAAGCTCCGATTTTTGAAGCAACGAGGGATTGGCTTCAGCGTGATCCTCGCAACACGTTTCATTTGATTGTCGATGAACTGCATTCCTACCGGGGAACGATGGGCACAGAAATTGCGCTAATGATTCGATTACTGCTGGATCGCCTCGGATTGGAACCGGAATCCCCACAGGTGCGGTTCATTGCGTCGTCCGCGTCGATTACGGAAGACGAAAAGAGTAAGAAGTTCTTGTCCCAATTTTTTGGTGCGGATGGGAGTGATTTCTTGATCGTTAACGCTCCTGCCGCTGAAACTTTCCCGTCCTCCTTTGAGGTCGTTCGCCAACACCAGGCCGCCTTGGCGCGTTTTTCCGAAAAAGATGGATTCGGTCTGGAAGAAAATCTGAAATCGCTGATTCACGACACCAAAACTACTGTATCTGACGATTTTCCAGTCTCCGCTCGTGCGTACGCGGTAGTTCAGAAAACCTCTGCACATCATGCGGCGCTGGTGGGCTATAAAAAACCGGAGACTATTGCCGAGCTTGCGACACGTTTGTTTGGTTCCGATGCCGAAATGAGCGCAGCGAATGGGCTGCTCCAATTGTTAGCACAGTCACGAACAGGCGTGGAACCCTATGCTCCCGCGCCGCTTCCGTTTCGATTGCATTTGATGTTTCGAAACGTCAGCGGCCTGTGGGCCTGTTGCAACTCCAATTGCACTCAAATAGATTTACGGCCAGGTACCCTGCGACGCATCGGAAAACTCTACTCGGCTCCCCGATTGGTTTGTGAGTGTGGTTCTCGTGTCTTAGATGCGTTGTTGTGCTCTCAATGTGGTGAAATCTATTTGGGTGGTTACCGGCAGGTAGATGATGATCCTAATGGCCCATTTAACATGGTTCACGACCAACCTGACCTCGACACACCGTCGGCTACTGGACGTGAACGATTTTACAGCCGCTACGCGGTCTTTTGGCCATCAGATGAAGGACCTTTATGTGTGCGATCGTGGGGGCAAGGAGTGCGGTTTGGGGGTCGCAACTGGGAACTTAGACGTAGCTGGACGCAAGCTCACCTGAATTCTTTCACAGGCGAAATGACACACGGCGCCGATATGGAACAACCAGCCAACGGATGGCTCTATCACATCAATACCGACGATCTTGATCAGAATTTAAAACAATTGCTTGCAGCGATGCCCTCTCGATGTTGTCGTTGTGATGAGGATTGGACAAGATTGGGTGGTAACGCGACCGAAGAAGCAACCAACATTGAAAATGTCGCAAGCCCTATCACGCGACACCGTACCGGCTTTCAGAAAATAAACCAAATTCTAGCGGACGGATTGATGAGAGAACTTCAACCGATGGACGATGCGGCTAAGAAACTTGTCGTTTTTACAGACAGTCGCCAAGACGCCGCCAAGTTAGCTGCTGGAGTGGAGTTAGATCACTACCGAGATTTGGTACGTCAAACATTGCTCCAAGGCACAGAAGATCTTGGCGGCGATTTGCGTTCATTCATCAAAGTGCTTGATCACGTCCCGGGAATCACAGAGGAAGACCAAATTGTCTATCGTCGATACCGAGCGGAAAATCCTTCCAATGCAAATCTACTGCAGGACGCTCGTGATGATTTGCCTCTCACACAGGAACAACGCAACCGTATAGCGGAATTGCGGCAATCGGACAACGGCCCCTTCTTGATTACTTACCTTTCTCGGAGGGTTCAACAGGCAATGCTACAACTTGGTGTTTCACCGGCTGGGCCAACGCGCTTCCTCGAAACCAGTGACCATCAATCTTGGCCGAGTCTATTTAGTTGGGCGAACGACGCCGTAACTGCAAGAGATTCGTTGGATGCACCGCAAATGACATGGCTTCAGAACATTCAACGTGAGTGCAGGAACAATTGCGTGCGAACTTTGTTCTCACACCGTCGCAAATCAATCGAGGCACTCGCGCTAGGTATGGTAGTCGTTGAACCCGGGATGATGCTTCAAATTCATGGGCTTAGCGACAATGAGAGCAGAGCATTGTTGCTGGTCGCAATCCGAATGCTCGGTGAGAAAATGCGGTTTGCATTCGGTGATTATGCTTATCGTCAAGAGAATTTACCGGCACCACTTCGGAAGTATATTGAGAGAGCCGGTCATCTTGATGTGGCTCAACAAATTCTTATGGATTTGCAAGATCAAATGATCGAGAGGAACCTACTCACCGACGAAATCATATTGCGGGAAGATCAGCTTTATTTGCAACCGGCCACCAAGGATTCGCCTGTTTGGAAGTGTGCGCAATGTGGTCTGAAGCACCTGCATCGAGGTCTTGGCGCTTGTGTAAGCTGCTACCAAACATTGCCCCAGCAGCCAAATTGGACGGCAGCAGACAGTGAGTCCGATTACTATTCATTCTTGGCATCGCCAGAGGCAACGGCGTTCCGGTTGCATTGCGAGGAGTTGACTGGTCAAACCGACAAAGAAAAAGCCGGCGACCGCCAAAGGTATTTTCAAAGCTTATGTTTGGATAATGAGAATGCGCGCGTCGATACGATCGACTTATTGAGCGTTACCACAACCATGGAGGCTGGAGTCGATATCGGCGCGTTGTTGGCGATCATGCTCGGAAATGTTCCGCCTCGCCGATTCAACTATCAACAGCGAGTTGGACGTGCTGGGCGACGCGGTGCGGGATATTCCATTGCCTTGACGGTGGGACGAGGACGAAGTCATGACGACACTTATTTTGCGAATCCACTACCGATGATTTCTGGTGATCCGCCGTCACCCTACTTAGATATGGACCGCGAACGCATAGTCCAACGAATGCTCAATAAGGAAGTGCTGCGCCAAGCTCTCTCCGGTGTCTATGACGACCTAGATTTAGACGGCCCAGAACGGAGCAATCATATTCACGGGGAATTCGGCAATGCGGCTGATTGGAGCAATATTCGAGAGGATGTGCAACAGTGGATTGATGGGCACGAAGAACGGATTTTTTATGTCGCAGATTTGTTGCTGAAAGGGACGAACCTCCAATCTGCTAAATCAGATTTAGTGCAATTTGTCCGAACAGAACTAGTAAACAAAATTACCGAGTGCGCCGAGGATGATCAGAGTTTCATACAGGACAGCTTAAGCGAACGTCTCGCTTTTGCAGGGCTTCTTCCAATGTTTGGCTTTCCAACGCGAGTTCGGAATCTGTTTACGAACACGCCTCGGCAGTTTCCGCCAAGCGACGTTGTTGACCGACCGCTTGATATTGCCATCGGCCAATTTGCTCCGGGCAGCGAGACCATAAGAGACAAGCAAGTTCTCCGTAGCGTTGGTGTTCTGAATTATGAGTCCGCGCATCCACATCCACGAAGTGTGGATGGTCGTGGCTGGCAATCGCGATGCGGTATTTGCGATCAGTGCCAAGCACTCGTACGCAATCCACAAGCAAGACAAATTTGTCCGGTTTGCGCGTCTACGTCTCGCTACCGAATAGTAATCGTATGGGAACCGCATGGGTTTACGGTCGAGCCTACCGAACAACTTCCTGACTTTAATGGCCGGTTCGAGTGGCAGCCTCGGTCAACTGCGGCAAGAATGGACTGCCAGACAACCAAGGGATTTCAGCAAATTGAAGGAACAAATATCCAAATTGGCTCGGATGCCGATTTGTCAATTCTGACGGTAAATGACAACAATGGACGGCTGTTTCGCTTTCGCCCTGTACGTAATCATCGAGCATGGGTAGTCGAAGAACACTTGCGATTTGATTGGCGTAACCGCTTAGGCGAAGAACTACACGAAGTTGCTCTAGTGGCGAGAAAACGGACCGACGTTCTACTCCTGCGAGTTGCCGTTGATTCCCCGGAAATCCAACTCGATCCGTTGGATTCTCTGAGCGGGTCGGCAGTCAGGGCAGCGTACCTATCCTTGGCCCACTTGATCCGGAGGCAGGCATGCTTGGCCTTAGATATCGAAGCGGATGAATTGAATGTTGGCTTGCGGCTGGTGTCGAGCGATGGCGAACGTTTTTATGAAATCTATCTTACGGACAGTCTTGAAAATGGCGCCGGGTACTGCGCCTTCCTTGGCGATCCCGTGAATTTTCGCGAGTTGATTTTGAAGCCGTTAATGCCAGAAGGCGAGGCTTATAAACGACTTTTACAACACGGCAATGATTGTGATAGTTCCTGTTATGATTGCTTACGCGATTATGGTAACGCTGGTGAACACGCGCTGCTCGATTGGCGGCTCGGTCTGGATTTGTTGCAAATTGCGGTCAACCAACAAGTTCACCCACCTACGCTCGACGGCTACTGGCGTCCAATAGTCATTGTGGCAACACAGTCGCTAAATAACGCCATTGAAGGTTCTGAAGTTGAAATCCGGGCGAGCTTAAATTGCATCGTACACAATGATGTTTTGCGACACATTCTGATTCATCCGCTTTGGTCGGGTTCCCACCATTCTTATCCGGCTTTAGCAAATTCCCTCGTCGTTACAGTAAATCGCCTTCCAGTCACCAATTTGTTTGATGTCATTCGTCGCCTTGGTGCAGTGGTGAGTCGTAAAACACAAAATCTGCCTCAATGGAATCGTGTCGCAAAGGTCAATCAAGGAGGCGAACAGCCTTCCGATGGAGCTATTAGCCTTACGGACCTTCCTGCAAAACTTCCACATCACGGCGAGTTTAGTCTACTCCTCACTGACGGGCGACTAGATCGCATTGCAGCCAAGGGTCAAGTTCTTCGCTTCAAGAAGCTACGTAAGGATACAGACCCTGACGATTTACGGTCAAAAATCGTAATCGCAAAAGATCCGCAGGATGAGTCCAAGGTCATCATTGGGAAGCTTCACTTAAACCCGAGGCAGGATGGCGATGGAAATCTCACGGAAATTTGTGTGGTCCTCCAACCTCAAACGAAGGGAGACTACGAAAGCTATCGACGTAGTATACCGGTGGATCAATGGCCAGGTAGTTTTCACGCATTAGCTTGTTTAGTCGACTAGTTCATGCATCTGTTTTAATTTGATTATGGCACGACTATTTCCCGATTGTGATCCCGAAACGATCTCCCTCAAGCCGGAACGCGATGTGGCTCGCGCATTAGTTCGGGATTTGCCCGATGATTGTTTAATCTACCATAGCTTCAGTTGGTTACGCAGAGACCAACATGGTAATCGCGAGACCTTGCATGAAGGGGAAACCGACTTCCTCATCCTCGACCCTAGGTACGGATTGCTGATACTCGAAATCAAAGGCGGCGATGTTCGACATCGGGTTGAAAACGGGAAAGACGAGTATTTTCGTGTTTTACCTGATGGAGGCGAACGAAGAATAAGAAATCCATTCGAGCAAGCTCGCGATAGCATGCACACCATCGCAGATATCCTGAAAATCTCGAGTTTTCCATCGTGGTACGGCGGTTGCTTTGGATACGCCGTTGCGTTTCCCGATCAAACCAATAGAGGATCAATTCCAAATGACGCCGACAACAGTATCATTTTTCTAGCTCAGCACGTTGGTGACATGGAACGCGCTGTTCGCGGAGCGTTTCAGCGATGGAATCGTCGTCCGAATCCATCCATTAGTGCAGATGCGATGCGGATTTGTCGAGAGCGATTGCGTCCCGTATTTGGCCTTATACCAGCAAGATGGCGCGAGCTGGAAAATGACGAAGAGCATTTGGTAACTCTGACGACTCAACAGCAACAGGCGCTCGAAGGGCTAAACGACAATCGTCGAATCGCCATTCGTGGAGGTGCAGGGACCGGAAAAACCATGCTTGCGTTATGGAAGGCCGTCGCGTTCGCCCGCGAAGGGCTGGATACCATCTTTCTCTGCTTCAATCGTTTTTTGGCAGAATGGTTAAATGAGAGAATGAACGAAGAGCTCGACACCATAACACGTTCGAAACTCACCATTTACAACTTCCATGGTCTCTGCCGTGAATTTTATAAGCGGGCGAACGTGCCTTTCCGGCCTCCAAGCGATCCATCAAAAATCCATGCGTTTTGGTCAAACACAGTGCCAAACAAGCTGTTCGATGTGCTTTTAGATGAGGTACCCAAGTTGCGATTTGACGCAATTATTATCGATGAAGCGCAAGATTTCCAAGAAGATTGGTGGTTGGTTATTGATTCGTTGAATCGCGAACAAAACGGGAGGCTCTCGATTTTCTACGATCCAAATCAGAACATCTTCAACGACGGGAATATGATGTCTCAAACCGACGCCGTATTCAACCTGAAAATTAATTGCCGCAACACACAAGAAATACACAAGTATTCGGTCAAAAATGTAAATGCAGATGTCCGCCCCAGTCCGCGCGTACCCAAAGGTACTACACCTATCGAAATTCAGGTAACCGACGCCAATGAACAACGTCAACGATGTGAAGCAACTTTGAAGAGTTGGAAGACCGACTATCAATTAACCGCTGACCGAATGGCAGTTTTGTCTTATCGCAAGCGTGAGCGTTCGTGTTTTGGTGGAATTACGCGGGTTGCAGGCATGCCCATTACAGAACGTCTCGATGAGTGGAAGAACGGAAAGGGCGTTTTGTTCTCGACATTTGCTGCATTCAAGGGTCTCGAAGCCGACGCAGTCGTATTGTTATTGTCACGTATGTCACCACCATCACTGAATGATTTGTACGTTGCATCTTCACGGGCAAAGCACCTGTTGGCGAATATCGACGTGGCCGATTGTTAGTCCTTACACTGTCGTCGCTGCTGGCAACCGATCTGCAGTCTAATTCAAGCTGGGTCGCAAGCGACTCGATAGCTATCCCGAGAAAGCTCGCGATTGAGAGATTTGGGATGCTCCCTATTTTTGTTCAGGTGTTATGAGAGTGGCGGTTGGGATCGTAGTGTTGGGTCGCTGTGCTGCTGGAGTATGAGCGCAGTCGGAACGTAAGCAGGACAGCGACGCGCGCAATGTTATCCGGCGAGCATCGGGCGATTAATGGTTGAATTGGATTCGAATGTACCTAGTTCTTCAAGTATACTGGTAGCTAAGAATTCGCCGATCGCGTTCAGAGCGCGGGCAGCAGCGGAGCCGTCGAGGACAATAAAGAGACAATACGAGACACTACCCACAAAATGCCCCTTCGGGGCAGTGGATTATTCAATGCATGATCCTGGAGGGATCGCAGCTATTAGCCGGTGGTCGCGGAGCGCACCACCGGTTACGGTAATATGAGAATTGTTTTTTGGCATCCCGGAAGGGATGCCAGCCCGAGTCGTGTTGCAATACGCGCGACCATTTTGCGCGGGGCTGCGATCCTTTCAGGATCGTGCTATGCTTCGCCCCGTCGTGTTCCGGGGGTGTCGTCGCTTCGCTCCTCAACCCCCGGCTAATTGCTGTGATCCCTATCGGGATCAATCGTTTGAAATCAATCCCGGCCTCTTCGGGATCAATCGTTTGACAATCACTGCGTGTTCGGGATCAATCGTTTGAAAACAATCACAGACTCTTCGGGATCAATCGTTTGAAAACAATGCTGGCCAGCGTCTCGTTCATTGTCACTGGCGGTCTCAAGAAATCGAGATACTGGCCAAGATAAATGTTTGCACCTATCCCGCCAGTTCAACCGGCTGCCCAACCACCCATTGCCACTGCTGCGATCGGGCCTACATAGTCAGTCGCTTTGTTCAGTGGGTTCAACCGGCAGTCCACTCACCAGTACCTCGGCCGCCGGTCGCGTGCATGTCGGCGTCCTGCCCTCGAAGACGTCACGTTGTTCGGTAGTTGGGATTTCAATTATTTAGTGGCTTTGGAAATCAAGGTCCTACCGCGCTTTCTTGCTCGTCTTGATGAGAGGTGCGGAGCGTGATGAAGATATTTTCGTCGTTCGTTTCGCGGCTTTCTTGATGGAAGCGGTTGCACTCGCCTTTTTGACCGATGAAGAAGTAACAGTAACTTGCTTGGCGACCTTCTTCTTAACCGTAGTCTTCTTTGCAACCGCTGGTTTGTCGCGATGAACCAGTTTATTCATGCTGGACTTTGTTTTGGCAGTTGTCACGCTGGACCGAGAGGACCTAGCGGACTTGCGGCTGGAATCTCCGTTGAGTTCTTCCGTCTTTGATGGCTTCGAAAGTTCTGACTGACGTTTTGAATTCTTATCGACCTTGGAAATCAGTTTACTCTTGGGCGGTGTTTGCGATTTCTTTCGAGTGGTATTGTTCGCGCGGATGCTGCGACGTGGTGTGGGCTGATTTTCGTGTTTCGACGTTTCTTGTGATTGTAACGCTGGTTCAGCCGAATCGATCAGATCGATACCAAACATCGTTCCCAAATCTTCTCCGTCGAGCGAAGATGATCGATGGATCCCGATGACGTCTTTCGTCTTCTGCGTCTTCAGGGCCTGCGACACAAGATCCAATTGCTCGACGCCACGCAGTTTGAAAAACAACTCGGGCACGGTGTCCAGGCGATGGCCAACGCCGTAGAGCGTGGCGGCTATGTGTTTGCACATCCGGGCGTAGTCCGGACAACTGCAACGGACGTGAAGTTCTTTCGGTTTCGGGAACATGCCTTGCTTCGGATTCGTCAATCGCTCGATGACTGCCGGCGACAACTTTCCTCGCATCAAATCGAGCAGCGAAGTAACTTCTTTCGAACAGATTTTGCAAAGCGCCTTCCATGCAGCCGCCGTCAGTTGATCAATCTTGATTTCAATCTTGTACAGGTCCGAACCACTGACCAACGAGGTGATCTTGCCATCGAGAATTTGCAAGTCGATGACCGAACCGTTTCGGGCATAGGTCCGTCCGCGTGGCATACGATTTTCAAAGTCGCAATACTTTTCCAGATTGTCGCACCAGGCTCTTCCCCAAAACGTATCGGCAATCATGCGACCCGTAATGTTCACCGGCGACAGCGGCTTGCCTTTTTTGGCCATTTTCTTAGCCTGGGCCTCTGCATTCCGACGTCGCTGGGCGACCGGCACATAAGGCGCCCATCTGCTAAATCCATAACGATTGTAAAAACCCATGATTTGCTCCTCCTATCCAAATCAGTCATGTCGTACTGCTTTTACGCCGTCGCCTTGTTCAGATCCAGCGCGACAAACTTCATTAACTCTTCATTTGACATTTCGGTCAAGTTCAGTTCGCCATTGTCGCTGAAAATCTCGCGGCTCAGCTTCCTTTTCGAGTGAATCAATTCGTCGATTCGCTCTTCCAGGGTCCCGCGACAGACAAACTTGTGAACCAGCACATTTCGCTTTTGACCGATACGAAACGCTCGGTCGGTTGCCTGGTCTTCCACCGCCGGATTCCACCAGCGATCGTAATGCACGACGTGACAGGCTTCGGTCAGATTCAGTCCCGTTCCGCCCGCTTTGACTGAGATCACAAAAAATGGCGGACCAAGCTCCTGCTGGAATTCAGCGACCAGCTTGCCGCGCCTGGCTGCGGATGTCTTGCCAGTCAGCACCAGACCAGGCCGCCCGAAAACAGAGGCCAGAAAATCGTGCAGCGCTTCGCACATCGATTGGAATTGGGTAAATACCAGCATCTTTTCCTGTTTTTCGATCAACGTCTCGCAAATCGCCTTCAGTTCAGAAAACTTTCCAGCGTCCGCTGCGGCGAATGCCGGCTGTTTGAGATACAGCGACGGATGATTGCAGATTTGTTTCAACTGCATCAGCACGGCCAGTACCAACCCGCGGCGCTGGATGCCCGATAAGTTGTCCAGCGCATTCTGCATGTCCTTCAGCACTTGTTGATAGAGTGCGGCCTGTTTGGGAGACAACCCACAATCCACTCGCATTTCCGTTTTTGCTGGCAAATCGGGTGCTACCTCCGGATCTGTTTTTAGCCTCCTTAACACATACGGACGAATCAACTGTCGAATCGACGCCAGTCGCCGCGAACGAATCGATTCGTCTTTTTCGTTAGCAAATTTTTTGAATTGGGCTGCCGATCCGAGCAAACCCGGCGAGCAGAAGTCAAACAGTGACCACAAATCGCCCAGGTGATTTTCGACCGGCGTGCCCGTCAGAATTACGCGGCTAGCGGCTGCAATTTTTTTGATAGCTTTCGTTTGAGTGGCAGCGGCATTTTTGATGGCTTGAGCTTCGTCCAGAATGACCAGTTGCCACTTTCGGTCGGCCAGCCATTTTGTATTTCTCGCTAGGCCATACGTCGTGGCGACCAGATCGTAGCCATCCAGTTCCTTCAGAGGATTGGCTGCGACACGGTTCAGCGTCTCAGCGTCGGTGACTGAGCGATGGGCGACAAACAACTTCAGATCGGGCGCGAATCGCTGTACTTCGCGTTGCCAGTTACCCAGCAGCGAAGTTGGAACAATCAGCAAGCTGGTGCGAATTTTTTCTTTCGGCTTGAGTGGGCTGCGTTTCAGATGCAGCAACAGCGCGATCAACTGAATCGTCTTGCCCAGCCCCATATCGTCTGCTAGGCACACTCCCAATCCGAGTTTTGAGGCAAACCACAGCCAGCGAACTCCGTCAGCCTGATAATGCCGCAGGGTCGCATTCAAGCCTTCCCCCGGATCGAGTTGCACTGAGCCGCCTGGATCACGCAGGCTTTCAAGAATTTCGTTGAGCCACGCTCCCGGTTCGATTCGAGTCCACGACTGCACGGCGTCGCCGGCTCCAGCATCGCCGATGGCTGCACCGGACAGAAGTCGCATGCCTTGCAGAAAATCGATGCCATCGACATGGTGTTTCTGCAACTCTTTCCAGTGCGACAGGGCTTCGTTCAGAAGTTGTTGATCTACTTGAACCCATTTACCACGCAGCAGTGTCATCCCCTCGCGTGCCGCCATCAGTTGTTTCAACTCTTCGCCGCTGAGCGGTTGACCGTCGAGAGCCACATCGACATGAAAATCCAGGGCAGCGTCGGCGGAAAACTTGCCGGGTTCATTGGAGCCGATGCGAACCTGTACTTGCGGGCGTGGCGGTCTGGAAGCATTCCACCAGTTCGGAACGCGAACGATCACACCGGCAGCTTCCATCGCCGATACGCTTGACAGAAATTCAAATGCATCATGAATGCCCCAGGCTTGAGGCGAAAACAATCCGCGGCTTTCCAGCAGTCGAGCCACAAGCGGACTGCTTTTTGATGCCCGAACAACCGGTTCTAGCAGTTCATCGAGCCGCTGCGTATCCTTTTTGGCAATCGACTCCTTGAGGGCTTCGGAAAGCGGTATATGTTGCGGCGATCCTTGTTTTGATTGCTGCTGCGTATAAGTCGCCATGAACGCGAAGGGCGCTTCGGGGTTCCGCTTGTTTTCTGCCAGATGAAATGTGACTCGACCGACCAAATTCCAAACGGGATCGAGCGATTTGAGATAGTCGGCGACATTCTGTTTGCGGGATGCAATTTGCTGGCGCGTATATTCATCCAGTCCTGTCCACAAGTTCTGAAGTGTCGCAAGGGATGTATATTCCAGCCCGCGCATCGGCGGAGCCGACTGCAACCACTGGTCGAGCGTCGCTTCGTCGGGAGCTTCTGGCGGGTTCCAGCGAGCGGAGGTCTGCGAGGCCTGGCGGCAGACCGCTGCAAAATAGTGTCTGGCAAACTGTCGCCAAAAGCCGAGCGCTGCCGTCATCGGCTGGCAATCAGACTCGGCCCCTTGCGAAGCCAGTCTCGTCAGCCCGGCAAACGTCGATTCCTGAATAGCCTTTACGAACCCCGCTGAACAAATCGCCGCACCATCGTCTAGTGCATCCTCACTGGCAGGAAGTAACCGGAGATGTCCATTCGGCGTGACGCAAAGTTGGTGGAGCATGGAAAGTGATTCAAAGGAGTTGGTACATGGCGCGTCCCATTTCGTTTTCAATAGATGAGTAAATTTTTACAGCATCAGGACGATTCGGAAACACCGAGTCGCATTGATTCTGCAGATTTCAACCCGCGAGCTTCGCAGGGTGAAGCGTTGCATGGGACTGGAGCGACTGCAATTCGACGAGGACGTGGGTGACTAGATTCTGACCGATCGCATTGAGAGCGCGAGCGGCGGCGGAGCCGTCGAGAATGCGATGATCGCACTGTAGGGTGAGCAGACATCGGCCATCCGGTTCGATTGGACCGAAGGATAAGCTGCTGGTGAGAATGTTCGGATGCAGTCGGTTGGTTACGCCTTGTCCAGCCAGTGCGCTGATGCTGGCCGTGCCGACCCGCCGGGCGCGATTGCGATAGTCGACCTCCATTCGCCACCACCAAACTAACCGCCGAAGCGGCGATGGAAATTTTGCACCTCGCCACTGAGATCGAAATACGCGAGCCGGGTCGCCGGTTTGATATTGGTCCAGGTCGCTTTGGATCTCGACGAGCGAACGCGAGTCTGGATTGTGAATTCGCCCGAAAAAAAGTCGCTCGCCCGAGTCTAGCTTTCGATTGATGGCAATGGAAACCACGCACTGGGGGCTTTGATAGATGCGCGCGTAAGGCCAGGTAACAAAAATCTGCCGCAATTGAGGGTGCTCGCGAGATGCCAATCCGTAGGCTCGTGTGAAAATAGCTGTCCAAGAAATCCGGGTCGATGTTTGTTGGCGAATACTCGCAACGTCGCTCAAGTCGAAAGACCGTTCAACGGGAAACGATGGGACGTTACGCGCGCATCGAACAACGTCCAAAACTATTGCGCGGGACTGACCTGCGCGACGAATTTTACCATCCATGATTGTGGGATCCTATTGACGGAGACCTCTCTAGGCTTGATTTCCTTGCAGGAATTCTAACCGGGGACGGGATCAGAGACAAAGGTCAGTTTGGAAGCCGGTCGATACTGCCGGGAACGACGGGCTGGCCGCTGTCGGCGCTGGCTAAGGCTGCAAAACATAGTTTCAGGCTTTCTAGATTGTCGCGGGCCGAGTTGGATGGTTGTCGGCCCTCCTCGATGGCACACAAGAGCTCCCCCATCGTGCCGTGAAATGCGTCGGGAAACCAGCACCCTTCTAGTTCGGGTCGGTACGTTTCATCCGGCAAACTCAACTCAACGCTCTGGGACAAAATGCTTGGGCCGGTGCTGCGCAGCGTCCCACGTGTGCCCGCAATGTAGGTCTCATCCAACTGGCCATATTGGACGCCAGCATCGAACACGAGCGTCGCTTGCGCTTGGTCGAACTCGATCAAGACTTGAGCCAATAGATTCGGAGCCAAATTCTGGTTGGGAACGCGAGTCGTCGACGCGAATACTCGGCGGGCCGCCATGCCATCGAGGAAGTATCGGGCTAAGTCGAACCAATGAATTGCGAAGTCATACAAAATCAAGTGCCGAATCGACTCGAAGCGAGTCCCTCGGACCCAGGTGTGATCCCAGTGGCATCCGGTATGGACGGCGAACACATCGCCCAGCAGGCCGGCTTCAATCGCGCTGCGGGCAAATCGATAGTGAGGTGCCCAGCGAGCGTTTTGATTGACGGCCAGAAGGCGATTTTGCTGATCGGCCAATTCAACCAGACGAAGCCCATCGTCGATCGATTCGACAAAGGGCTTTTGACTCAGTACATGTTTGCCCGCTAGCAAACAGTCGCGAATGATCGAAGTTCGCTCGGCTGGGTGCGTGGCGACGTCGACGACTTCGATCGATTCATCCTTCAAAAGCTGCTTGTAGTCGGCCAGTCTCCGAGCATTGGGAAAGAACTCCTTGGCGTGATGCTCAGCCAGTTCGTGCCGAATATCGCACAAGGCCGCGATGTTGAAACCTGCCTTTCGATAGGCGGACAAGTGTTCGACGGCAATTCCGCCGCAGCCGATCAAGGCGATCGCCGGTTGATAGGTTTTGGGGTTACGCGGTCGATAGTCGAGCGATGATAGATCCACGGCTACTTGATGTCGTAACACAGGATCGCATCGTCTTCGCGCAGGAGCAGCTTTCCATCGACGATGACTGGATGAGCCCAACTCGGAAGGCGATCGTCGTCGGGGCTTGGGGTCTGGAATGAGCTGATTTCTTCGTAGCCCGCAGGGGTGGCTTTGGCTAACGCAACGACTCCGTTTTGGAATCGTAGGAATAGCTTTCCATCGGCGGCAATCACCGATGTGGAGCCTTTGCCCGATCCGCGCTTGCGCCATTTGACCTCACCGGTCATAAGATCGGCGCAGTAGACTTGGTTGGAATCTTCCCGGCCTGCATACAAATAGTCGCCGACCAGTACGACGCCTCCGTGTTTGTTGACCAGATCGCGGTTGAGACCATAGAGTTCTTTGACGGAAACATTGCCGCCATCATCGACGATCTGCTTGAGCAGCGCACCGCCCGTTCCGTAGCCAGCCACCGTAAAGACCAAGTCGTCTTTGACGATCGGACTCGGAATGAAAGCGATCGGCGCGTCAATCTGATACGTCCAGAGCAGCTTTCCGGATTGAGCGTCAACTCCCATCGGTCCATTTGCGGTGTTCTGCACATAAATCTTCTTGCCGCCGACGTGAGAGATCACGACAGACGAATGACCAGCTCCGACATCTTTGGGTCGTGAACATTTCCAGATCAACTCTCCGGATTTTTTATCCAAGGCAACCATCGTGGCTTTTTCACCGCCGGGGGTAACGATCAACGCATTGCCATCGACCAGTGGCGACTCGCTATAGCCCCAGCTATCGTGCTTCGTTCCACCCAGGTCATCGGTCAGGCTCAATTTCCAGAACTCTTGGCCTGATGTCGATGCGCAGTACAGCGTGCCGTTGGCGTTGAGCACATAGACGCGGTCGCCATCGATGGTGGGAGTGCAGCGAGCGCCGTTCCACGAACGTTGCCCCGGATGCCCCAACCAGACGGGTCCGACCTGCAAACTCCATCGCTGTTTGCCCGTCTGCAAGTCGTAACTGGTCAGATACTGTCCTTTCGCATTGGCATTCGAAGGATTGTCCCCCAGCGTGTATGCGGCTCCATCAGCCACACTCGGTCCAGCGTAACCCGAACCGGCTCCGGCTGCAGTCCATAACAATTTGGGCCCGCTGCTATCCCATTTGTCGAGCAGTCCCACATCGGGCGAGATTGCCGTTCTTGACGCGCCTCGGAACGTTGGCCAGTCCTCTCCGTGGGACCATGGCGTGAATAGGACAGCGACAATCCAACAGAAATTCAATGCGATTCGGCGAGACACTATGGAAGCTCCAGGACCAAAGGACAATCGGGGCGAAACAAAATTGTACCGCATCGAGGGCCAAAAGGGGTGCAGCGATCATTCTTCGCGGTCGCGCATGTTCCAATTGCCAACGAAATGATGCATCCAATCGCGGGATTTCAATTTTTGGCTTTTCAAATGGAATAGGTAGCTGTCAAATAATCGATCGCGACAACTGGATGCGGCTTTCAATTGTCGGGTTGCCAGCCTCCAGTCGATAAAAATGAGCTTAATCCATGCGACCAATCTTGATCGTCGGTATTGCAGGCGGGACGGGATCAGGCAAATCGACGTTGGTCCAATTGCTGTTGCAGTCGGATATCGGCCGCGAGATCACCGTCCTTCAGCACGATCATTACTATTTTAGCGCCAACCATATTCCTCCGGAACTTCGGCAAGCACAGAATTGGGATCATCCCGATGCGATCGACAATGCGCTGTACATTGAGCATCTGAACGCGTTGGCCGCCGGGCATGACATCGAATGCCCGAACTACAATTTTGAAACGCATTGTCGCAAAACCGAAACGACCCCCTTGTCCCCTAAGGCGATTCTGCTGGTTGAGGGCATTCTAGTTTTCGCAGTTCCGAAAATATGTCAGCGACTCGACTTGCGAATTTTCGTGGAAACAAGTTCGGACGAACGCATTATTCGCCGGATGCTTCGCGACACGCGAGAGCGCGGTCGCAGTTTGGACTCAGTCGTCCAACAGTACCGTAGCACGGTAAAACCCATGCATGACAAGTTCATCCAGCCCAGCCGCGATGAAGCGCATTTGGTCTTGCCCAATGCCAAGAGCGACAGCTTGCAAAAAGGGGCCGAATTGATTTGCGGGTTCTTGAAGTCGCAATTGGGCCGCGTCGGTTAGGGACGATTGCGGTTTTCCCGCCGTTTGCCCATAATTCCATTTTGGAACGCACCAGCGAACTGGGTATTGAGGGGCAACAGCTAGTGGACGACAAATTGGCTTATTCTGGCATCACCTTCGATGATGTTCTGCTCGAACCGCACTACAGTGAAGTCATGCCGGCGGACGTAGAAGTTTCTACGCGGCTAACTCGCAATGTCGGCCTTAAAATTCCTTTGCTTTCAAGCCCCATGGATACGGTAACGGAAGCGGAAATGGCGATCGCGCTGGCCAAGGTCGGTGGCATTGGCATCATTCACAAAAACTTGGCCGTCGAAGCTCAAGCCGAAGAAGTTACCAAGGTAAAGCGTTCCGCCAATGGCATTATTGTCGATCCGGTAACACTCAATCCGAGTCAAACGGCCAGAGCGGCCAAAGAATTGATGGATAGCAAAAATGTCTCCGGTGTTCCGATCGTCGAACAAACCGGCAAGCTGGTCGGGATTCTCACGCGACGCGATCTGCGGTTTCTGGAAAACGACGAAACTTTAATCAAAAATGTGATGACGGGCGAAAATCTGGTAACCGCCACCGGAAATGTAACGCTTGAGCAAGCTGAGAAGATTTTAACGGACAAAAAGGTAGAGAAGCTTCTGCTGGTTGACGATAACTTTAAGCTGACAGGGCTGATCACCATCAAAGACATCGACATGATGAAGCGCTACCCAAATGCTTGCAAAGATGCAAGTGGACGGCTGCGAGCCGGGGCGGCGGTGGGTGTGTTTGACTACGATCGGGCCGGCATGTTGATAGACCGAGGAGTGGATGTGATCGTCGTCGATTCGGCGCACGGACATTCAGCAAATGTGATCGAGACGGTTCGGCAGATCAAGCGGCGATGGCCGCGCATCGATGTGGTAGCAGGCAACGTGGCTACCTACGAAGGTGCTCGAGATTTGGTCGATGCTGGAGCGGACGCAGTTAAAGTGGGAATTGGCCCTGGTTCGATTTGCACGACACGCGTCATCTCCGGAGTTGGCGTTCCGCAGATTACAGCGATTTACAACGCGTCGAAGGCCGCAGGAGCGGCTGGAGTGCCTGTGATCGCCGACGGCGGGATTCGCTACAGCGGTGATGTCACCAAGGCGTTGGCTGCGGGTGCAAACTCGGTCATGATTGGCGGACTTTTCGCGGGACTCGCGGAAAGCCCTGGACGGACGATCCTGTATCAAGGGCGGACTTTCAAAGTCTACCGCGGCATGGGATCGCTCGGAGCAATGGTGCATGGTTCCAGCGAACGATACCGTCAGACGAGTTCTGAGTCGTTATCCAAGTTGGTACCTGAAGGAGTTGAAGGCCGCGTTCCATTCAAAGGCAACCTGGCCGACTTTGTTTATCAACTGGTCGGCGGACTGCGAGCGGGGATGGGATATTGCGGCGTGAAGAATATCGACGGGCTTCGTAAGGATGCGAAGTTCATCAAGATTTCAGCCGCAACTGTCAGAGAGAATCACCCCCATGACATTGCTATTACGCAGGAAGCACCGAATTACAGCCCCGAGTACGCAGGGGTCGATTCGAACTAGGTTTCGTTTGGCTCGTCGAGCCATCGTCTGTCTGGCGATCAATGCCAGCTTCGCTTTGTCGAACCTCCAAGCTCAGCAGGCTTGGCAACCAACCCGGTTGCCCCAAGCGCCGCAGGCTCAGCGCCTACCCCAAGCGAACCAATTGCGTGACAGCAGCAGTCATGCTTCGGTGCAGTCGAGAACAACCGAACCAATCGCATCGGGCACTGTCCTCCGCTGGAGATCGAGTGGCAGCGCCAACGATACGTCGCAAGCCAACAATCCACTTCGCACAACATCGAACATTGCGACTGACTTTCGCAGGAGCAACGTGCAGCCTGCACAGTTTCAGGAGTCCGCTGCAGCACCACCACAGAATAGTCAACGCCAGTCGATCAGTGAACACTTCAAGACAGTCGAATCCGATCGGCAGTTGTTGCAAAGTTTTCGACCCACAGTGACTCAGCAAGAGTTGCCACCATTGCCTGGTGGCAACACACTTGAGCCGCCCCCGAATACTTTGCCAAACCTATCCGAAGGTGCGTTGACTCCACCGAGCCAGACGCAGCTCGATCCCCTAGCTCAACCGGATCTTCCACCTGAACCGCCAAGCAACTTAGCGAACCCAAGTGTGCAACCCAATGCACCTGCAAGCGATCCTCCGTCGTTTCCACCTCAGCACGGTGAAGACGAAAGCCCTGCCGATTTGCCCCGTCCGGGCCGAGATTCGATTCAACCGCTTGATTCATTTCAACCCAAATCGAAGGGCGATGAGGATACAGACAAACAAGAAGATAGTGACGACGAGGAACAACTGGACGAACTCGATGCGCTGCTCGAAAAAGTCAAAAAACCAAATACTCCCGACTGCGACAACGTTCGGAACCAGCTTCGCGGCCAACCGCTTTCCACCATCAGTCTCGATGTGTCTCCGAAAATCAGCGACGGACTTCGCACTGCCAAAGACAAGTCGGGTTCGAGCAACGAACAGAAGAAGCGAACTGAACTGGCTGCTAAATCGATGCTTCGGCAGTGGACCGACTACCGCGGCCAGCTCTTGGCTACCGGTAGACTGGTTGACATGCGCTTCGGCAACGCGATTATCGAAGTCGATGGTCAACGTCGCAACTTACCAGTCGGCGATTTGAGCGACGTAGACGTTTCGTACATTGCCGAAGTATGGAATTTACCGTTCCGGTGTGGCTCAGGTTACGAGCCTTTGGTAGGTCGAAATTTCATTGCAAGTACGGTTCAGTGGAAGGCTAGTGGCGGTTGCCACAATCCTCTCTACTTCGAACAGGTGCAGCTCGAACGTTACGGACACGATGCTGGGCCGGTCGTTCAGCCCCTTATCAGCGCGGCGCATTTTGTCGCGACAATTCCGATGCTGCCTTACAAAATGGCCATCAATCCACCTCACGAATGTCAGTACACACTTGGATATATTCGCCCAGGCAACTGCGCTCCCTACATGGTGCAGCCATTCCCGTGGAGCATCAAGGCTGGGTTGGTCCAAGCCGGCTTCTGGACTGGTGCAAGCGCTCTCTTTCCATAGTCGAGACATGTTGAAGGATGGCGTTCGTTTGCGAAAGTTCGAATTTCAACAGCAAGGCACGCGAATCGGATAGGTCCAAGGCGGGGAACAAGAATGCCCGGCCCGCCCTGCTCTTCGGGTTCGCGCTTCTGGATGTTTTGCACTTCAGCACGCCCTTCGAAGACTCAGGGACGTGCCACCCAATGAAGAACTCAGGGACGTGCCACCCAATGAAGAACTCAGGGATGTGCCACCCAATGAAGACTCAGGGACGCGCCACCCAACTGCTGGCCCGCAAGAGATTTTCTGGTTGCCTAAATACCGGTTTGAGAAGCACAAAGCCCGCTCCCCGGCCCGTGGGTTAACGCAGCCGCGGACGATGACACATCGTGGCAGAATCCCGAAGCGGTCTTTCGGGTCAGAGATTGAATTTGTTAAACTGAGCCAATGCCCAGAGTTTTTTGAAATCCAGAATGCTCGCATGAATTCACCATCGCACGAAAGCACGATTTTGCCATGGCGACCAATTCCGTTGGTAATTGCGCATGGAGTGTCGTTTCTGCTTTTGATTTCCTACATCGTGCCCTGGAGCAAAGCGATTTGGCGACGCGCGGATGAAGTTGTGTTTTTTTGGCTCAACAGCAGTTTGTCGGGTGACGGGATCTGGGAACACCTGTGGGGTTGGGCCAACACGCGTTACGCAGATATTGTCGTCTTCTTCATGATTGGCTTGTGTTTGATCTACCCGCTATGCAGCCATCGTAAAGAGAAGATGCAGTCGGTGTTCTATACCTGTGTCGCCATGATGCTAATTCTGTTGGGCGCCGAAGAGGTTTTTCATTACATGGCTAATGGAATGCAGATAGGCGGACCCAGTCCGACGTTGGTGTTCAGCGAGGCCGTGCGACTTTCAGAGCTACTTCCAAACGTGCCGCTTAAAGACGCCTCCGATCGCAGTTTCCCCAGCGATCACGCGACCGTTCTGCTGGCTTGGGTCGGGTTCGTACTAATCAACAATCGGCGACGGATCGGATGGTTAATTGCCTGCGGTTCACTCCTCCTGATTATGCCGCGACTCGTTTCGGGCGCACATTGGCTGAGCGACATGCTGGTTGGTGGACTAGTTATCGTACTGCCGATTTTAGCTTGGACCTATTTTAGCCCCGTGGTTAGCCGCATAGCCGATGCAATGGCGCGAATCAATCAACCAGTTATCGACGTTCTCGGATCCTTGCCTTGGTTTCGAGATCAGGATTTCTTTCGCTGCGCTTCGAACCACTCAATATGCTAAACGTCAAAGTCACCGAGCAAACCGGAACGATCATCCTGGACCGACCGAGTCGATGCAACGCGCTCAATCGACAACTGATCGATTCGCTGTCGCTCGCATTGTCCGATCTGCATCAGGAAAAACGGGTGCGAGGCATCTTATTGACTGGATCGGGATCGCACTTTTGTTCGGGCAGCGATTTGAGCGAACTGCGAGAAGCTAGCACCGACGAAAATGTCCTCGAACGTTGGTACGAGCACTCGCAGGCCCTTCAAGGAGTTATCGAGCAAATGCTTCAGATGCCCAAGCCGATCGTAGCTGCTGTCGACGGTGTGACGATGGGCAGCGGACTAGCTTTGGTTCTGGCTAGCGATCTTGTCGTGGCCAGCCACCGAGCCAAATTCAGCGTTTCCGCCAACAGGCGAGGGCTTGTATCGGGACTGGTTGCGCCGCTCGCATGTTTTCGATGCGGAGCGTCGTTGGCCAGCGACCTACTGATTGGCGGGTCGGAACTATCGGCTCAGGATGCCAAATCGCGCGGCATGGTGCATGTGGTCGTCGAGCCTGAAATGATTTGGGTCCGCGCCAAGGATTGGATCCAGACGATTGCGGAAGGAGCCGCCGAGTCGATTCAACTAACCAAACGAGTCCTCAACGAAATGGTGGCCGAGTATCTTCCCAGCCAGTTGTCATCGGGAGCGGCTGCGCTGGCAACCTCGCTCACTACCGAAGCAGCCTCCGAAGGATTGAACGCATTCGCTGAGAAACGCGAACCAAAATTCTAGGAGATTCCGGCGAAGAAATTCACGTTGGCCTATGTTGCTGACGCGGACTCGATTCTCAGTCATCGGGCGTACTCAGCCTGCTGCTACTCCTGTCTCTTGGTAACTTCTCTTTTGCAATTCGCCTCTGGTCCTTCCGCCTTTGAAATGCGGCACGTTACGTAAAACAACCGAATCTACGCGGAAATTTTCACAGTTTTGAATTTTGGATCGCCACTTGTGCTTTGGAGTTCCTCAACTGGATTTTCGAAAATGGTTTTGTGGCCTAAGTACAATGCTGCTGGACATTCTAATGCAAAATCTGCCTCCATTGACTGAGCTGAAATCTCAACATCGAAAGTAGTGAGAAAAATTCCGGTCTTGGCCACTCATCTTCTTGACGATAGTTTGGCTGCCGATGTGTATCAGACAGCAATTCAAAGTCGTCGACGGTCAATGTAGAGTCTATTGGGCTCTGATTGAATCGTTGCGCATTCAGCGCGGCCCCAGGCAGCAAGTCGTCACGTGGCTGGGTGCCCTGGAAGAGGCCGGCAGGCTTGATAGTAGCCACTCAATTACGTCGCTCGCCCGGTAGCTATCCGATGCTTCGTTGCGCAGAAACTGACAGATATGGCGCACTTCATCCCCACAGGTGACGATGGGGCGTTCCACGGTTCCGTCATCGAGCACTTGGCCAAGTCCCACTGCCGACATCAACCCGTTGCATAGGCACTTCCGCCCGAGAATATCCTCTTCCTTTCCTCCCTTACGAAGATACGACGACTCGGGTTCAGCAGGGCACCGCCAACCCAGCGTACCATCATCGCGTACATAGGCTTGGCGAAGAAACCCGAGGTCACATCGTTTGCAGCGCGCTGCAAACACCGATGCTTCGGACAGGCTACCATCGAGCGAAAATACCTTGAACGGGAACCCGGTTGGCGAAGCTAGCGGATCGGTCTTGACCTGGCAATTCCCAGCTTTGCTTGCTTGGATGACTTTGAGGCGAGTGTCGCGATCCATTCCCGATTCATCGCAAAAAGCGAAAGCAGTACCGACTTGAACTCCCGAAGCACCCTCTTCGAGCGCCGCCGCTACCTGCTCGGGCGATCCGTACGAACCAGCTAGCCAAAACGGCAATCCCATACTTCGCATGGCGGCCAAATCTACTTTGTCGCGTTCTCCATAGATCGGTTCTCCACGATCATTCAATTGTAAAGCACCTCGAGGTGGCGCATTGTGCCCCCCTGCCGTCGGTCCTTCCACGATGAATCCGTCGACGGGAGCAGACGATTTCTTCATGAGCATCGATGCCAGCGTTGCACTCGCAACGATGGGAAAAAACTTTGGACGTCGGAGAATAGGGATTCGACCATCAGTAAACCCATTGGGAGAGAATTCAACTTCAAATTTCTGTCCGGTGATCGAAGGCCCCCGATCCGAAGGATTCACGTGCAGCGGCATTGAAACATCTTCGCCATTACACAATTTGTTCAGGACTCCTGGGATGGCGATCGGTATTCCCGCTCCCATCAGTACATAATCAACACCCGCCAACACCGCTCCGAAAAGCGAAGGTAGGAGAGGCAATTGAATCTTCTCAAGGTAATTGATTCCGACCAACCCAATATGTTCCTCCTTAGCCAGGAAGACTTCGACAAAATTGGCGACCACCAGCAATTCTTGCCGCAATTGTGAAAGAGACGTACCCAGCAGACTCAGCAACCGATACGGTTGATTGGGACGTCTACCCTCCGGGAGAAAGTATTTTTTCAGGATCGGCGAAATCATGTCCGGAAATGGAAACTCTGCCATGGCCCGCCGAATGTCTCCTTCGCGGTCTCCATCTTGCAATCGCCTAACAAGTACTGCATCCAAGGCTGTACCGGAAACTACTCCCAATTGCCCAGCCACTGAAACTGCTTTGGCCAATTTCCAACCCGACACCGCCACGCCCATACCACCTTGGATAATGGTTGGATTTGAAATTTCATGCATTGCATTCCCCATTTCGAGTTGGATTCCACCTGCGGCATTTTGCCAGCGATTCCCAATGCATCCGACGCTCAAGATTCTCTTGCGGAGTGAACTGAATTGCATTGAGGACCAAGGAATCGCCGCTGTTTCGCTGCGGAAAGTACTGAGATTAACGCGATTGCGCTATTCTATCATTCTAGGGCGGACTTGACGATGCAAAAATTCGATGGCATCCTTCAGACAAGCAGTTGTCAAGCAGTACCAGAAGCCCCAACCTGCACAGATGTTCCAACTAAGCGATCGAGTCGCTGTAGCCCGGCCTCAATCCGTTACTTGGATAGTGGGATTTGAGCGACTCGTGGACCACCAACGGATCCGGAAGATCGAAGACCGTGGGCCGGATGCCCTGAGAAATGATTGGGCGGCGGTATTGAAGTTGCCGGCGCACCGCTCGTCTCTTGAAGCTTGCGTTTGTACCAACTCTCTTCATCGTCGACTGAAGACGGCGTCATGGAGAGGCTGTCTGGCGGAATCGAGTTCGATGGAAGCTCCCCAGAAGCCAACTTAATGACCGAATCGTTGGTCTGATTTCGTATCAACGGTGCGTAACTTGCCAGTTCCTGAGGGCTACCATCTCGCAACCATTGATTCCAATTGACTTGGAAATCACCGATCGATTCATAAGCATAAAATTTTTGAAGTGCGGCCTGCCAGTTCTCGGTCATCATGCCCATCTCGATGAACTGGACGAAGTTTCGAGGCCCAGCCTGGTCGAGTAAGAACTGCACCGCCGAAATGCTGCGACGCATTTGACAAACGGGATGCAATCGTAAGTGCCGTCAAACTGCAGTTCCATAAGCGTGCCCACCAGTAGTTGGCCCGCTTCGAGCATCTTTAGTTCCTGAATGCTAAAGTCGGAATTGTCGTTGGCGTGATCATCGACGTAGGCAGACAATTTGGCAATTAACGGGTCCACTTCGCAATTGAAATCGGGGCCGGTCAAGTCACTCAAATGCCCCGAAAGGGCATCATGTCGGCTCGGCCCGCTGTCGCCGCCGGTTAGGCATTGACTTTTTCGCGCGCCTCCAGGCATAGCCGAGCACCCCGACACCAGCCAACGCCAGGGGCGAAGGCTCGGGCATCGCTGCCGGCGCGTAGTACGCCAACTGGTCTTTAGCCACGCCGTCGAAAAAGCTGTCGAGCAGAACGTAGTCCGCCGAGTAGTGATCGATCTGTTGACCGAGGAACGTGGCTAAGTAAAAGGAGCCGTCCGAAGCGAACTCTACATCTGTCGGGAAGGGCAGGTTGTCGAACACCACGCTCTGCTGAAACGAGACAGGATCAACCCTGACCAATCGTCCGATGTAATCCGTGGTTGTGAACGGCGTATCGGTGTAATATAGGAAGCCATCAGGACCAAAGGTGACGCCGCTGGGAACGGGACCCGTCGGCACCGTACCGACCAGTTGTCGGTTGTTGTCGATAATATTGATCTGATTGGCGCTCTGATCCGTGACGTACAAAAGAACCATAGAACCATAGGGACACACACAAACTTGACCGTTCAGCAGAAGTTTGGTAGGTTTAGGCAAATTGTTCAATAGTTGGGGTTTGGCTTGTTGTTTGATCTTGGTTGAAGCCTGGGAGATGTGTCATGGCTCGGTTGGCGAGAGTTGAAGTCTTTGCTCCGGACGAAATTGCGATCGTGCATGCGCTGAACCATAGGGACACACACAAACTTGACCGTTCAGCAGAAGTTTGGTAGGTTTAGGCAAATTGGTCAATAGTTGGGGTTTGGCTTGTTGTTTGATCTTGGTTGAAGCCTGGGAGATGTGTCATGGCTCGGTTGGCGAGAGTTGAAGTCTTTGCTCCGGACGAAATTGCGATCGTGCATGTGATCAATCGGACGGTTCGGCGGTGCTTCTTGCTTGGAAATGATCCGCTTACCGGAAAGAATTATGACCATCGCAAGGCGTGGATGGAGATCGAGCTTACGCGGCTCGCCAAATTCTTTGGGGTCGACCTACTCTGTTTTTCGATTCTTTCCAATCATTTTCATCTGGTTTTGCGCTCAAGGCCGGACGTGGTCGAGGCTTGGGACGATACCGAGGTAGCTCGACGCTGGCTGATGCTGTGCCCCAAACGCAAGGATGGAGAAGGCCTGGCAGAAGAGCCGAACGAATACGAACTGAATATGATCCGCAAGGACGCCGCTCGCTTGAAAGAGATCCGCTCCAGGCTGAGCGATATATCGTGGTGGATGAGGTTGCTTTGTCAGAAGATCGGCAGGAGAGCCAATGATGACGACAAGGAAGTTGGGAAATTTTGGCAGTCGAGATATCGAGCGGTCCGATTGCTTGATGAAACAGCAATTTTGGCGTGCGCAGCGTACGTCGATTTGAATCCGATCCGAGCGGCGATGGCTCAGACTATAGAGACAAGCGACTACACCTCGGCTCAGCAAAGGGCCTTGGCATTGCAAACCGCCGTTGCCATGAAAGACGAGACCACTGAG